>Ga0210377_10000011_pt1 | contig 198616 bp, 203 predicted proteins | sample PLM4_65_b1redo_FD_155480 | JGI IMG/M metagenome (GOLD analysis project Ga0210377, IMG submission 155480) | Groundwater sediment microbial communities from an aquifer in East River, Colorado, USA - PLM4_65_b1 redo | ecosystem: Environmental > Terrestrial > Soil > Riparian zone | place: USA... | reverse complement strand
AAAGTCCCGGTTCCTCCTTCATTGCCGGACGCGGTTTGGATTAATAAGCCGAAGCCGGTCCCTGTGAGCGTGGAAAAAGTACACTAAATTCGGTTGCGGGGTGTCCCAAAGTTATTGACAAATTCCGAGGGTCAGGCGTGGAACGACGCGCTCATATTCTTTTTTTTCAATTTATGGCTAGTTTTCCTTCAATCCTTTTTTAATTTGCACACGAAGCTCTTCCATTATATCTATTAAATCACTAGGCATTGTGCTTTTTTGGACAAAAACATCACATGGAAATTTGTCGGTACCTATTTGTGCGTGCGAAGCAGTTTCTGCAAATACGGAGTGAACTACAATCTTAGCCCTAGACCCGCTATTTTTAGCGGCCAAAACAAGTTCTCTACCATCTGTGGAACCGAGGGCAACGTCCGTATTTGGCATCATGATATCAGTCATTATAATATCGAAGTCACGATCAACGAGGATTTGCATGGCTGTCCGTGAATCACTAGCAACATAGCATTGGTAACCTTCTAGGTTAAAAAGTTGCTGCAGGCTCTCCCGGAGAAGGGGATCGTCTTCAACAATCAAGAGAGATGTTTTATCAGGATTAGCAGTTGCTAAGCTTGAAAGAGTAACAGTCGTTGTTGGGCGAACTTTGCCCTGAGGGGCGTAGGTGATAATCAGTTTATGTATAATTGAAAGTAGCGTTTCCAATCTGGCAATCGCGGTTCCAGTGTTGCCATTAATCAGAGCAAATTCCGCTTCGTCATACAATTGATCCATATCTGGAAGATTGCCCACAATTGTTTCTGTTTGTCTTTTAAGGACCTTTGCATATTCACGTAGTTCGTTAAGCAACCGCTTAAACATGGAAAGCGTCTGCTTCTGCTCAATCGGCGTGATTAGCCGATCAACACCGTGAGTTCGGTATGATAAAAGCATCGCCTTTCGATAGAACCCTAGGCAAGATGTCCACCTGTCATTTAGCGGGTAAGCTTCTTGGCGAGAGAGCAGTCGTTCGAGACGGGCTGAAGCCGTATCCCAAGACAAAAACAAAATCATCTCTCCGAATATTAAAGGCAGGGATGTAAAAGAAGCTGCAAACATTAACGGATGGCGTTTAGCTTCACCTCTCACGTATTCTATTGTATCTTCGATTTTGATTTTAAATTCCGCACAGTCTTTTGCAAAAGTTTTGGTATAAGATACATTTTCGAGATCTATTGGCAGTTTTACGGTGCTTAAGTTTAGATAAGCATCTGTGGCAGCAGGAGATTTGCGATTTGCATTTCTGAATTGGCCATCAAAACGAGAAATCATGTTATAGCGATGCATCCTCAACTCTTCGGGTGTGTAGTCGCGCGTAGTACGACCTTTAGAAAACTTTACGTGAACTCTATCATGACAGGTTGGACAGAGCGGAATGGCATTTTCTATATCGTCTGAGCCGCCATTTTCTTTCGGTGTAATATGATGGACCTGTATATTGTGGAGTGCGCTGCAAATGCAACAACGTCTACCGGTAGCGGAAAGAAGTTTTTCGATTTCACTTTGGTCAAATGACATATTGGCCCTTCGACAAGACGTGCTTTATCAGCTCAACGCTTAAAGGTACGGCGTAGTTAGTTATTCTTTATGATCCGTCTCACCACCTAAATATTGACTCTTCTCTTTCGATGCTTGCTGCAAAATCAGGCCTATTATTCCTCAAGAATTCAATTTGCTCTTGTGTCGGCTGGCCAGTTGGTAAGTCAATCATTTCTGTTGCCAATTGTTTTTGAACAGTATCGGATATCTTCGTCGAAAAAAGCATTCCGGCTAAAGACATACGGCCTTGACTGCTTACAATCTGCAGAATGCCACTATTGATTAGACCGGCCACGACTGGATGATCTATTGGTAATTTTAGAGTATTTTGTCCCTTTAAATAGAATTCTCTGATGACGGCTTTCTCAGCATGGTCGAGCCTTTGAATACGCACAAGTGCTTGTTTCTTGAATTTGTCAACGTTTCTCTTGATTTGAATCTTTTTCCAAAAATAAAGAATGCTTTCTATTAACAACAACGCACCGGTAGACAGTGCAATAATTCCGAAATACAATCCATATTTGCCCTTGAAGTCTTTCAGGTACAGAGAATCAATCAAAGGCTGGGGAAGAAATAAGAGCGCTATGGCAACCAGGAAGATGCCTACAATAAATTTAGTTGGTAATTTGGCTGCTTCTATAACTTTGCCGATCCATTCCATCTTTCCCTCCCTCTAAAAAGTAATGAACCGGTTATTCCAGTGAACTTCGAATTATATTATTTACCTCGCCGTACTTTGTTGTTTTAGATGGTCACGTATTTCCTTGTCTGCTTGGAGTGCCGTATTATATTTAGAGATTAACGCATCCACTTGAATTTGAATCTGATGAACCTCCAATAATTCTGTCTCCAACTCTTTGAAGTCTGATGCAACATAGTCGTTTTTCGATGTAGGCGTCTCCGTGGATAATTTTTGCACGGCTATTTTGTCCGCTTGTACTCCTTGTATCCAAAGATCCATCATGCTTGAACTAGATGTACCCGCGGCTGCAGCGACTGCTTTCCTAGAACCGTTTGCTTGTTCAATAAGTTTTTCTAGCTGATCGAGCTTTAACCGCAGTTCACTTATCGTTTTGCGTAATTCGATTCGCAAGTCCATGGACTTTATGCTTTTCGCTTTTTTTAAGCTGACGTAGCCCATTATTGCACCGGCAACTCCTGTAATGGCACCAATAATTCCAGTAGCCATGCCAACGTAACCTGTCCAGTGTGGGTCTGACATTATTTATACGCCTCCTCAGAAACCATAGACCTAGCAAAACTAACACGCGCCTAAAGGTAGGCGCAGGTTGTAATCACTTTTTCGATCGGTTTATTGCTTTTGCCTGTCGATCTCGTTGATATAGGCAACATAACGCGTTCTGTTGACAGAGTTGCCGACAAGCCCTTTTTCTTTTAACCATTCCATATAGTCTTCTCTTGTAATGCCTGCCGTCTCTTCGATTTCAGGCATTTTACTCCTATAATTTTCCCAATATTCTTTCACAAAGAAATCCGCTTTATACCTTTTTGTGTCGACTAACCTTTTCATTGAACCACGGAAAGAGCGGTCCCCATTAAAGTACTTAAAACCATGCTTCATTGTCTCACGCACATATAAATCTGCAATTTGAATTCCAGTGTTTTTCATCGAGATGAATTCTATTTCATCAAAATAATGACCGTAGTCTTGAGAAGACAGCTTGCGGTACTCTTTGTATAACTCTATTGCCGTAAATTGAGTTTTTTTATTTGTATGAAATTTGAACATTACTTTATCTTGAGGGATAAGGACGCGCGCAAGTTCCCCAAAATGTTCTAGAACTCTGCGAAAACAATGGATGTATGGAATATTCTCGACGACATCTGGGAAATAAGATCTATAGGCGACAAGATCCATGACAGCGCTATAGCCCATTAAAGGACTATCCGCAAGAATAGTGACAAGAATGCGATATAATTGCAAATTAACTTCATGCGGAATATCCTTGAACTCACCGCGATCGAACTCTAAATCGGCCGCGTGAATAGTTTTTCCGCCGGTCGCCTTCAGCCATTTGGTTTCTACAGCTTCCCAATCTGCCTGAGATCCAATAACGCCAGTTACTGCATATACTCGATTCTGATGAGGGTCGTGACTTTCATCGCCAAAAACGATATACATTGTTAATTATTCTTTCCCTAACTCTATAAAATCAGATTTCTTCTGAGACCAGTTATTGACTATAAGGAAGCCGGTTTATGATAACATAAACTTCTTCAGTTCGGCATCCTTCATTTTCCCGAAAACTGGAGATACAATGCTTGTGTCTTCGGATCCCATTTCCCCTGCGCAGCCTCGGCCTCTTCCCTCAAAGCTTTGCCGCCATATCCAATACGCACGGAACCCGTGAGGTTCACGGTCTACTTTCATATCATCACACGAAAAAGACTCTCGGACCCGTCGCTTCGATAACAACCTGGGAGCTCTAGTTTGTAGGTTGGGCTACGCATCACAGCCCAACATCTTTTGAATTCTGTTGGGCAAGATGAGGCGTTTTGCCCAACCTACCGGCTGTTCAAGACGCTTGAGAGCATTGCGACTCCCTGCTCTGTAAAAGCATAGGGTAGCGATCCGCCGAAATGCTTTCGGTGTGGTATCACATTTTGTGATACCAACCATCCCACCTCGTCGGCAGTCAGTTGAAACATGAAGTCTTCCGGAAATCGATCACAGTTTCGCTTAACCGCCTGATTCAAGGTTCTCGTTTCCACACCGTAAAGCTCAGCGAGGTGCGGACTTAGCATTACCTTCTCTCCGCGAAGCAGCAATATCTTTTGTTCAATGACTTCCATCGCAACGAGTGCTCTCATCCTTCCTCCTCAAGTGACAACAAAACATGAGCTGTACTGGCCGCACCGGAGGGACCCGCTATCGAACTCTTTAATTCGCCTTCCCCTTGCCGTCCTTCTCGCCTTCCTTCTTCTCCGTCATCGCTCCCAGATAGCTCGGCAATTCCACTCCCGCCATCCTGGCAACGTCCTGCAGCGGCGGAATGCTGCGCACGAGGCTCGACAGGAAATTGGACGTGGACGAACTGCCGTCGCCGTGGCCGCCTGCCGAATCCCAGACCGTGACTTTGTCGATCTTGATGTTCTTGATGGCTTCCACCTGCATGGACACGATCTGCTCGATCTTCTCGGTCATGAGCAGCGTCGCGACCGCCCGGGCGTCGCCGTTGCAGCTCTTGACCAGGTTCTGGTACCCCGCGGCCTTGCTCTCCAGCACCTGCCTGATGCCCTTTGCCTCGGCCTCGTACTTGAGCAGGATGCCGTCGGCCACGCCGCGCGCCGGGTCTTCTCGGCCTCTGCTTCTGCCGGGGGGTTTGCCTCCGATGTTCTGATGCCGAGATTTGGTTTATTGTAGAAAGTATGCGTAAAACTATGAAAAGAGTATGTGAATAGACATTTGTTGTCAAGGAAATACAGGGGTCGGGAAGGACCTGAACAGTGCGACGATCATGAGCGCAAAAAAGAAACGCGCTGACGTTCCAGCGCGTTCTCTCCTTCGTTCATCAAACCCAACCTGCCGGCTATAGCGCTCGTTTCCTGCTTTTTAATTCTTCGAGCGCATCGCCTTTATTGCTTCTTCGTTCTTCAGCAAATCCTCAAGAGCCCGCGGGAAGGACAGGCCATGGACTGCGGCGGCTTTGTGAAATACCGAGACCGAGGTAACTGCAGATGATCTTTCCACTACTAGTGAACGAAGCCCGAAACTACCGGTTGGAGCCACTGGGGACGCCGCACCGGTATTCCGGTTCAGGGAATAAATAGTCGTGGAAGGGTAAATATCCATTCCGAATAATTTTCCTCCGCTATCATGAGCCATGGGACTAACTACAGAACCAATATGCCCCACCGTGGTCAGTGTGGACAGATTAGCGGCGTTGAGAGTAAAGAGGTCACCGTAGGCGCCGTACAGCGTTCCATTAGATGCGAATTCCAGGTCCCAGATCAATGCCGTTGGTTCGCCGATATAGGTGAGGGCTGCATTTGTTAAATTTACCGAGAAAACACGGTCCGAGGATAAATTGTTTTCTACAACATAGAGCGTACCGTCTGGTGAGAAAGCCGATCCATGCATGAGAATAGTACTTGCCTCATACTGAAAAGTCCCGATCTTGACTGTGTTGCCGGTGGCTGGATCGATGACATGTAATTCGTCTGAAATTCCATACAGCGTCCCATCTGGTGCATAAGCGATTTCAGGGAAAAAATTCGTGCCTCCTATATTCGTGACGGATCCGGTCATGCCATTAACAAGAACCAGTGTAAAATAATGATCCGTATCGCCGCTTCCGGTCCATGATAAAAAGTTCCCGGCATATCCGCTATCTCCCTGCTCCTGCTGCTTCGGATCGCTACCGCAGGAAAGGAGCAGCCCTGATGTCAAAAGCAATAAAACGGTAACGGTTAATTGAAAAAGTCTTTTCATGATACCTCCCTTACCTGATTTGAATAAATGTGTTTCATGATAGTTTGTGATTAGTATGTCGATAACATTGAGCAGGGTATGTGAATATGCATTTATTGTCAAGGGAATACAGATGACCCGGTCGGGGTAATTTAAGGGTAACGATGTGTCAGGGTTCGGGGTCCAGGGGACAGGGTTCAGTGTGCGGATTCTAAGTCAAGGAACTACAACCATCATGGCGGCAGCAAAAAACTAAAAACGCGCTGAACTTTCCAGCGCGTTCTCTTTGACTCCTCTCAGGATACCTCTATACTGCCCGCTCCCAGTCAACGCGGGCCAGTTTGTTATCATGGGAAAAATGGTACGCCACTTCCCCGTGGAAGGCCTTCTTGATGGCCTTGCCGAGCCGCTGCGCCAGCCGCTCGTTCGTGGTGTTGATCACAAGGCTCCCGCTGCCGTTCTCTTTTATCGACATCACCCGCTCCAGGGGATTCATTCCCCGCGCGCGCTCTTCCTCGTTCTTGACAAGATTCAGCAGCTCCTGTTTGTGCGGCAGCACGTAGGCGCCCTTGAGCGTCACAATGCCGCCCGGAAGATCGTCATGTATTTTATGGCATGCCGGGCAGACCATCAGCGTTACGGTTGGGTCCCGCATGACCATGTCGTAGCGTTCGGGTGAAAGGGACCATCGTTTGTTGCTGTACACTGCATGGCACCGCTCGCAGACCGAAACCCTCTTGCTGGCCCCTTTGGGGAGATACGGGTCTGTGGTGATCGTTTTCTTTTTATAAGACGGCTTGTAGTTCTTAACCGTACTGGCAGTCATTTTCATGCTTACCGCCTCCTTCTTGCGATTCAGCTATTTCTGCAGCTTTATCCCGAGCTTCTGTTCAACGGACTCAAGTTTCTTATCGATCCGCCCTCCTTCTCCCTTGCGGTCGTCGATCTTGATGCTCGTGACCGCGCGGTCAGCGTCCTTCATCACCTCCTGATGGCACTCTTTGATAACAGCAATGACCTGGTCCCATTCGCCTTCAAGCACGGTCCCCATGGGATTCGCTTTGTAGGAAATGCCGCTCTCGGCAACGATCTTCAGGACCCGCGCGACCACGGGGCTGATGCTCACCCCTTTTCCCAGCGGCACAACACTGAACTCCGCGAGAATGCTCATCCATTTCTCCTTTTATCAGTTAAACGAATAGGTCGATCCTGCCATAATAAGCTTGATTAAAGTATACCGCTCCATCCAGGGCATGTAAAGGCGGGCAGGTCGCTGCTTTTCGCGCTTGTAAGCCCGAGGACCCTGTGCGATAATGCAGTGTTTCCCGTTTCTCCAGAGATCGGCAATCCCCATCATGACAAGAACGTTCATAAAAATAGCAGGGACGCTCCTCCTCTTTCTCCTTTACCTGCCGGCGTCGCTCGCGGCGTGCGCTCTCCCGATCAAGGCGCGCACCCGGCGGGTCTGGATGACCCGGCTCGTGTCATTCTGTGCCGGACTGGTGCTGCGGCTTTATGGCGTGCGCATTGCCGCAACAGGCCGCCGAAGGCTCGTACCGCTTCGCCGGGGGCACCTGGTGGTCTCCAATCATCTCTCCTATATCGACGTGCTCGTGATCGCGTCGCTTTCGCCTTCGGTGTTCGTCACGTCCGTTGAGCTGCGAAACACCCTGCTGCTGGGCCAGCTCGCCCGGCTGAGCGGCAGCCTCTTCGTTGAACGACGGAAAGCGTCGGGACTCAAGCAGGAGATCGACGCTATCGCTGATGTGATCAAGCAGGGCTTTTCCGTAGTGCTCTTTCCCGAGGGTACGACGTTTAGCGGCGACCGCGTCCATCCGTTCAAGCAGTCGCTCCTCGACGCAGCCGTGAAGGCGAACTGCGGCATCCTGCCGGTCTGCCTTCGCTACCAGCGCGTGAACAACCAACCGCTTTCCGCTGCAACGCGCGATGCGGTATTGTATTACGGCGGCGTTTCCTTCTTTCGCCATTTCCCCCGGTTCCTCACGCTCCGATCCGTGGAGGTAAGGATCTCCGTCCTGCACCCCATCCATGCCGGCGCGGATGGATCGCGAAAGCATCTTGCCGGGCGCGTCCATGAAGCGATCAGCGCTGAGTATGAGGCGCTGGCCTAGACTATCGCTGCCCCTTCATCCCTCTCTTTTCCTGCGTCGCTTGCCAAAGAACTGCTGCTCAGCTAGAATTAAAGTGACGCGGACATAGCATCAAAAGGCGTCTCTCGCAAAGCCCGCAAAGGTCGCAAAGTAAAGCAGGTCATTCGGGATAAAAGCAAAGTCTTTAGTAACTATTCAGGTTAGCCACGAAGTACGGAAACAGTACTGCAATGAGATCAGGTGTAAAAACGTCTGCGTCGTAGGGGCGCAATGCTTGCGCCCTTGCTGCCGCGGAATCAGGGCGTATGCAATACGCCCCTACAAAAGCGATTCAGAAATGACAGTATTATTGCAACAGCTGAATAGTAGCCTTTTTGTTTTTGAATTCTATTTAGAAGAGAGTCAGTACAGGAGAAAAAATGCAGCTTCACTTCACCAGAACCAACGGCCCGGTCGATGACGCCATCGACCGGCTGATCCGGGAGGCAGGCGATGTCCAGCGCCCCGAGATCGTGCGCGAAATGGTGCTGGCTGCGCTCAAGGCCGGTCAGGAGGACGATGAACGCGCCGACCTTAAGCTCATGAACACCACGCTCAAGGAGATGCGCTTCACGGCCAAGGTCTTCGGCCCCTACCGCAAGGTGCGCAAGGTCACGGTCTTCGGGTCTGCGCGCACGGACCCGGACACCGCCATCTATGCCATGGCGCGCGAGTTCGGCAGAAAATTGTCCGAAGAGGGCTACATGGTCATCACCGGCGGCGGCGCGGGCATCATGCAGGCGGTGAACGAAGGCGCCGGGCCGGAACATTCCTTCGGCGTCAACATCAGGCTCCCCTTCGAACAAAGGGCGAACCCGGTGCTCGACGGCAACCCGCGTCTCATCACCTACAAATACTTCTTCAACCGCAAAGTGGCGTTCCTCAAGGAGGCCCATGCCGTGGCGCTGTTCCCCGGAGGGTTTGGCACGCTTGACGAGGCCATGGAAACGCTTACCCTGGTCCAGACCGGCAAGCGGGACCCCCTGCCGCTTGTGCTGGTCGATGAGCCGGGCGGCTCGTATTGGGACGGGCTCGTAAAATTCTTTACGGAAGAGCTCAGCTCTCAAGGGTATATCGATGGTGAAGACTTCAAGCTTTTCGAGCGCGCGGAATCGGCCGACGAAGCGGTCCGTAAGATCGCCCGCTTCTACCGGCGCTACCACAGCATGCGCTATGTGAACGGCCAACTCGTGCTCCGGCTCACCTCAGCGCTCGATCCGCAGATGGTGGACCGTCTTTCCGGACAATTCAGCGATATCCTTGCGCCCGGAGGAGGCATGACGATCTCGTGCGCGCTGGCAGCCGAGGCCGACGATCCGGAGCTTGCCCATCTGCCCCGGCTCGTTGTTGATTTCAATCGCAAGGATGTCGGGCGACTGCGCAGCCTGATTGACCGGATCAATGATTTTTAGGATTGCGGTATGATTGCTTTTATTTCACGATACAAAAAGGAGGAGCCATGGATCATTTACTACGTGTTGTATTGATGCTCGTGATGGCAGGAAGTATCAGCAGCGCTCCGCAGGTCGCGGGAGCCGAAACGAGCGGCCAGGAACCCGCTGTCCAGACAAAGGAGAGCGCCAGGGATACCCGGCTCAGGGAACTCAAGAAGGAGCTGGATGAGCTGGACAAAAAAGCCGAAGCACTTGCCGGAAAGGCCCGCACGGACATTGCCGAGCAAAAAAAGCAATTCAAGAAGGACCACCAGGCCGCTGTTAAAAAGCTTGATGCTCTGAAAGCCGATGCCTCGCGGAAATGGGAGGATGTAAAGCCTGAACTGGAAGCAGCGGTATCGGACCTGAAGAAGGCTTTCGAAAAACTGCGTTCGCAGTCGGAAAGCGATAGGGAGAGCAGCATTTGATCGTCTCCGAAAATTTGACTTTTTTAAACCATGCAGGGCGGCCCCGCGAAGGCCGCCCCGTGTTATAAAAACCACGCTGGAACTAAAAGGGTAAAGTAAAAAAGGCGTCTCTCGCAAAGCCGCAAAGGACGCAAAGGAAATCTTCCCATCCTTGCCTTGGCCGCACTTTTGTCGTTTTATCCGCCCGAAAACACCCTTTCTGCCGCAAATCCCTTGACTTTTCCGCCCTGAGTTGTTATTTTACGTGGCTACGTTGATACGCAGCCGACCTCCTATGGACTATTCAGACGAAATACAGAAACGGCGCACCTTCGCCATCATCAGCCACCCTGATGCGGGAAAGACCACGCTCACCGAAAAGTTCCTGCTCTTCGGCGGTGCCATCCAGGTTGCCGGCGCGGTGAAGTCGAACAAGATCCGGAAGAGCACGTCCTCGGACTTCATGGACATCGAGCGCCAGCGCGGCATCTCCGTCGCCACGTCGGTCATGGGCTTCGACTACAACGGGCTCAAGATCAACCTGCTCGACACGCCGGGTCACAAGGACTTCGCCGAGGACACCTACCGCACCCTGACCGCCGTTGACAGCGTCATCCTCGTCATCGACTGCGCCAAGGGCGTGGAGGAGCAGACCCTGCGGCTCATGGAAGTCTGCCGCATGCGCAGCACCCCGGTCATTGTCTTTGTGAACAAGCTCGACCGCGAAGGCAAGCACCCCTTCGAGCTTTTGGACGAGCTTGAAGTGAAGCTGAACATCAAGGTCCAGCCGCTCTCCTGGCCCATCAGCATGGGCACCTCGTTTAAGGGCGTCTACAACCTCTACAACAACAGCCTCTACCTCTTCCGTGCCGGCGGAGCAACGGTGCAAACCGACGTGCTGGAGGTGAAGGGAATAGCCGACCCGATGCTGGACCAGCAACTCGGCGACTATGCGGTCAAGCTCCGGGAAGATGTGGAGCTCATCGTAGGCACGCACAACCCCTTTGACGTACAGGCCTATCTGCGCGGCGAGCTCGCGCCGGTCTTCTTCGGCAGCGCCATCAACAACTTCGGCGTGAAGGAGCTTCTGGACACCTTCACCGAGATCGCACCCACGCCCGGCAGCCGTCCCACGGACCAGCGGACCGTCAACGCTGATGAGCCGGATTTCACCGGGTTCGTCTTCAAGATCCATGCGAACCTCGACCCGCGCCACCGCGACCGCATCGCCTTCATCCGCGTCTGCTCGGGCAAGTTCGAGCGGAACAAGATGTTTCTGCACGTGCGCCTGAACAAGAACATCCGCTTCACCAGCCCGGCGAGCTTCCTGGGCGCGCGCAAAAGCATTGTGGACGAGGCCTTCCCCGGCGATGTGATCGGTCTGTACGATACGGGCAATTTCAAGATCGGCGACACCCTCACCGAGGGCGAGAAGCTCATGTTCCAGGGAATCCCGACCTTTTCCCCCGAGGTCTTCAAGGAGCTGGTGAACCGCGATCCCGGCAAGTCCAAGCAGCTCGCCAAGGGAATCGAACAGCTTACCGACGAAGGCGTGGCCCAGCTTTTCACCCAGCATCAGGGCAACCGCAGGATCGTGGGCACCGTGGGCCAGCTGCAGTTCGACGTGCTCCAGTACCGGCTGGAGCATGAATACAACGCAAAATGCAGCTTCGAACCCATGGCTATTTACAAAGCATGCTGGATCACGACAACGGACCATGCGGAGATGGAAAAGTTCTGCAGGTTCAAGTCTGACCGCATTGCCACGGACAAGGACGGCAACACGGTGTTCCTGGCGGAGTCGGAATGGGTGCTGCGGAACATGATCGAGGCCTATCCTGCGGTCAAGTTCCACTTCACGTCGGAGTTCAAGCGGGAGATGCAGGACGTAAAGAAGTAGTTCAAGTCTATCGTCCCGAAAAACCGCAGAACACCTGCAACGGCACAATTTCAGCCTGCCACAACGTATGGTTCCTGCTTTCGAACATCCCCATGAACTCAATTCTGCTTATCAGTCAACCCACAGATTGAATAAACACATTGCCCCGCGAGAAAGAACTTGAACGGTTGGTCATCTTATGATAAATTCAAGCCGGAAGGGCAGAATAACCTGAGGGGTTTGCTATGAAGCTCGGCACAATACAAGACAGGCAAAAATCGCTTAATGAAGAGCTCGGTCGTATCATTACGGTCATTCAAAACGAATACGACCCGGAAAAGATCGTCCTTTTCGGTTCACTGGTTTCTGAAACTATTCATGAGTGGAGCGATATCGATCTGCTCGTCATCAAAAAGACGGCCAAGCGTCCCATCGAGCGGATCATGGAATTGACGCATCTCATCCGTCCCCGGGTGGGCATCGACCTGTTCATCTATACGCCGGAAGAAATTGAGCTCCTTCTTAAAGAGCGCTATCCATTTTTACTGAATATCCTGAAAACCGGTAAAACAATGTATGAGAAAAGAAGCTGAGGTTTGCTCAAGATCTCAGCGGAGGATCTGGAATCCGCCGAGATCCTATCCGACCGGAAGCTCTTCCGGACGGCCTGCTATCACGCCCAGCAGTCAGTTGAAAAATGCCTGAAGGCCCTCATCGTCGACCGTGACATCGAAATTCCCCGAACGCACAACATCCTGGACCTCAATAACGCCGCGAAAAAGCTCGGATACACAGTTAACGTGACCATTCAGCTCCTGCCTTTTTCGTTATTCCCTGCCACAACTTCCTTTCTTCGAATATAGATCGTCTTCTCAACTGATGCGTGCAGTGTGCCGGCGGCGTCAACAAGCTCCACAACATAATTGCGTTCGATGGATGGCGCCGCTCCTGCCGCAGTCCTGATGGCAGCGATCTCTTCCGTGGTCAGATTAAATTTTGCATAGAGCGTGGTCTTTCCCGGCCGCTTGAAACGGATGGCCGCAGCCTTGTCCCACACCACATACTCCGGCCCAAGGATCTTGATCAGCATGATCATGTAGATGGGATCGACGGCAGCGTACATGCTTCCGCCGTAGATCGTGCCCACATAGTTCCTCGTCCTCCAGTTAAGCGGCACTTTGACGCGCACCTCGCGCCAATCAGACGCGATATAGGTGATGCGCGCGCCGGTGCCGCGATAGGCGGGGAAAAAATTGAATCCCCAGCGGGCGAGCTTTGTTGACAAGGATTCCGGCATAGCGCGCTCCCTTCCCCTTAATGTAAGCTTAGCGAACATTACGTGTCCTGGCAAGAGCGGAAGAACTCTACGGCGGCCGCGCGCTTCGGGCGGAGACTGATCAACGAACGGCGCGGACGGCGAGGGAAAAACGGCCTCGGCCGGTTTTTCTACAAATAGCTTGTCATTGCCGCCACTTTATGAAATAATCCTGACCAGCTCCGGCAATGCCGCAGCAGCCGCACCTCGGGGGTCCTGCATGGCAAAAGCAAAAATACTGCTGGTCGAAGACAATCAGACCCAGGCTACGCTCATCAATTCTTTTTTGACCGGGAACGGTTATGAGGTCGTGATTGCCGACAACGGCATGTCGGCCATCAGGATCGCCAAGTCCGAAAAGGTCGATATCGTGCTGCTCGACCTCGTGCTTCCCGATATCGACGGGAACGAGGTCTGCCGGTGGCTGAAGCTGAACCACGACACCATGGCCATCCCGATCATCATGCTCACGGCCAAGGGCGAATCGCACGACAAGGTTGCCGGGCTTGAAGCCGGGGCGGACGACTATCTGCATAAGCCCTTTGACGAAAGCGAGCTGAACGCGCGCATTTACGCGCGCCTGCGCTCTAAATCGCTGCAGGACGAACTGCGGATCAAGAACCACCAGCTCGAGAACATGCTGACGCGGGTCGAGACGCTGGCGATCATGGATTCCCTTACGGGGCTGTTCAACCGCAGGCGCTTCGAGACCCTCCTGGCCAATGAGTTCAAGAAATCCCAGCGCTACCTGCACCCCTTAAGCTGCATGATCATCGATGTCGACCACTTTAAGGAGATCAACGACTCCTTCGGCCACCAGGCCGGGGACCTGGCGCTGCGTGAGGTGGCCCAGGTGATCCAGGCAAGCATCCGCGAAGTGGACACCCCGGCGCGATGGGGCGGAGAGGAGTTCGTCGTGCTCAGCCCGAACACGCCGAAGGAGAACGCGCTCCGCGCAGCGGAACGGATCCTGGGCTCCATGGCTGCGCACAAGTTCTCAGGCATCGGGGGCAGGAGTCTGAGCGTCAGCATCGGTCTCGCGGGCATCCCTGATCCGTCGATCGACACCATGGAAAAATTGATCCACACGGCCGATCTCGCCATGTATGAGGCGAAACGGAAAGGCAGGGCACGGGTGGAGGTCGCGGCGCCGGGCAGCGCGCAGCGGTAGTCCTGCATCCTGCGATGAGGATTTCGGTCCTTTCGAAAAGACGTTAAAAACGTTCTGAAGCGAGGAACTCCTCACCCGACAAATAAATCATCTGGACACAGATCAAATCGGATAAGACATTTTTTTGACGATCGGTTTTTACCGATTCTCCACTCCGTCTGAATGTTAAGGAGCTAATCATGAGACCCGGACCGCGCGCGTATGGCCTGTTTACCAGCTGTATTATTACCCTCTTCCTTTTCTCCACGAATGCTTTTGCTGTCGACATCGACTGCCTGAAGTGCCACCGTAAGCTGACCACAGGCTCCGTTGTGCATGCTGCGGTCTCGATGGGCTGTACCGCCTGTCATACGGCCATAGATGCGAAGTCCGTTCCTCACAAAAAGAGCGGCTCTGCGGCGCATGGTCTTTCTGCTGAGCAGCCTGACCTGTGCTACGGCTGCCATGCCAAGGCTGCCTTTGAAAAAAAGGGCGTCCATGCCGCCCTCGCCATGGGCTGCACCTCCTGCCATAACCCCCACTCGTCGAATACGGCGAAGCTGCTGCTGTCGGAGGCGCCAGGCCTGTGCTTTACCTGCCATGACAAAGCATTGTTCAGCAAAAAAACAATTCATGCTCCGGTTGCAGGGGGCATGTGCCTTACCTGCCACGTGCCGCACGCATCTGATGAAGTGGCCCTCCTGGCGAACAACCCATATGAACTGTGCTTGACCTGTCACGGCGGGATCGCGGAAAAACCGCATGCCGTGTCGGGCTTTTCCGCAGCCAGCCATCCCCTGGGGCCGAAAAAAGTGAGCAAGCGGAAGTCGAAGCGGGACCTGTCGTCAGGAACCACGAATACGATCATGGACCCTGCCCGGCCGGGCAGGGAGTTCTATTGCGGCAGCTGCCATGAGCCCCATAGCACCGATTCGCCGCGGTTGTTCAGGTTCAACGCAAAAAGCACCATGAGCCTCTGCGGCAACTGCCATAAGATGTAGAATGGTAACGAATGAGAAAGGGGGGGCGCTGTTTTTTGACCGGCAGCAGCGCAGAACAGGCATGCTGATAGATTACTTAAAGAACATTCCGCTCTTTAACCACCTGAAGGACTCTCAGCTGAAAGAGATGGCTACGCGCTGCAAAAGCGCGCTATATAAAAAGGGCGACGTGGTGTTCCACAGGACGGACCTGAGCACGGACCTCTATATCGTTAATGCCGGAAAGTTCAAGGCGGTCCTGTCCGACGAGGAAGGCGACGAGATGGTGCTGGCGCAGTTCGAAAAAGGCGCGTTCTTCGGCGAGCTCAGCCTGCTCGACGGCCAGGGCCGGTCCGCCACCATCGTAGCGGAAAGGGACTCGGAGCTCGCTGTTCTGAAAAAAGACGTTTTCCTGGAACTGCTCTACAATAATCCGAAGATCGCCGTAGAGCTGATGACCACGCTTGCCAGGCGGCTGCGCAAAGCGGATGAGATGATCGAATCGCTCGCCTTCCTCGAGGTCGGAGAGCGGCTGATCCGGACGCTGCTCGATGCGGCAGGCGCTGAGGGAGCGGACAATAAAGGCTTTTTGAAAGCAGGCAAACTGACCCACAAGGAGCTCGCTGCACGTATCGGCTCTTCGCGCGAAGCGGTCTCGAAGTGCATGAAGGTGCTCTCCATGAAGGGGATCGTCAAGGAAGCCGACGGTATCCTGGTAGCTCACAATGCACTGGAGCGCTTGGCGGAAGAAGAAAGGGCAAAACGCTGACATTCGGGGACCCAGCCGCTGCCTGTTCTGCCCTTGCTATAGATTGACTTCGCGGTTTTAGACACAAGAAAGCCCGTGGCATGTTCTCCTGCCACGGGCTTTCTTGTGGACCGCACGTTCCCGCTACGTCATATTTTCGGCAGCTTCTCGAGCGACTTCCTGATGTCCTCTTCCGGATGCTCATGGTCCATCAGCTTGCCCTCGCGATAGTCGGCATAGGCCTGAAGGTCCAGGTAGCCATGGCCGCTCAGGTTGAAGAGGATCGTCTTCTCCTTGCCCTCTTCCTTGGCGCGGAGCGCTTCATTGATGGCTGCGCGGATCGCATGGGCGCTTTCGGGCGCCGGTATGATCGCCTCGGTGTTCGCGAACTGCATGGCTGCTTCGAACACCGTGCGCTGGTGATAGGCCTGTGCTTCGATGAGCTTGTCGTGGTACAGCTGCGACACGAGCGGCGAATCGCCGTGATAGCGCAGTCCGCCGGCGTGGATGCCCGATGGCATGAAATCATGACCGAGCGTGTACATGGTCATGAGCGGCGTGAAACCCGCAACATCGCCGAAGTCATACCGGAACTCGCCTTTGGTAAGCGTGGGGCACGAAGTGGGCTCGACCGCAATGACCCGCGTGTTTTTGTGGTTGCCCTTGATCTTGTCATGCAAAAAGGGGAAGCTGATGCCGGCGAGGTTGCTCCCGCCGCCGCAGCAGCCGATCACAATGTCCGGGTAGTCGCCGACGAGCTCAAGCTGCTTCTTTGCTTCAAGCCCGATCACGGTCTGGTGCAGGCAGACATGGTTCAGGACGGAACCAAGCGCATAGTTCGTGTCGCTGTGCGTGGCCGCATCCTCCACCGCCTCGGAGATGGCGATGCCGAGGCTGCCCGAGTTGTCGGGGTCGAGCTCGAGAATCTTCCTGCCCGTGTTCGTCACGTTTGACGGGCTCGCATGGACCGTAGCGCCCCAGGTCTCCATCATGATCCTGCGGTAGGGCTTCTGGCCGTAGCTCACCTTAACCATATAGACCGTGACATCGAGGCCGAAGAGCTTGCCGGCCAGCGCCATGGAGGTGCCCCACTGACCAGCACCGGTCTCGGTCGCAATACGCTTCATCCCGGCCTTTTTATTGTAGTATGCCTGGGGAATTGCGGTGTTCGGCTTGTGGCTGCCGGCGGGGCTTACGCCCTCATATTTATAGTAGATCTTCGCCGGAGTGCCGAGCGCCTTCTCGAGCCGGTGCGCCCGGAACAGCGGCGACGGCCGCCAGAGCGAATAGATGTCGAGCACCTCTTCGGGAATATCGATCCAGCGCTCCTGGGTCATTTCCTGTTCAATGAGCGCCATGGGGAAGATGGGGGTCAGATCATCGGGGCCCACGGGCTGCTTCGTTGCCGGATGGAGCGGCGGCTTGGGCAGGTTGGGCATGTCCGCCATGATGTTGTACCACTTGGTCGGGATCTCCTTGTCGGAAAGAACGATCTTGGTCTGTCTCATACTTCCTCCTCGGGCAATATGGTTGTGCTACAGCTGCAACAAAGTGTCGGCATTTTATACTATATTTTAGGTGTTTGCCAACGGTATTTTGTTTTAGGTTTTTTAGTGGTTCGTGAATTGTCCACAACTGCGTTCGCTATGACATCTGAAAAATACCTCCCCCAGCCCCTCCTTGCCAAGGAGGGGAGTTGTTTTGTCCCTCCCCTTAACAAGGGGAGGTTAGGTGGGGTGATTTTCAGGTGAGCTTTTGACATTACGCGGGGGATATTTGCACTGCTCACGAACCGATAGAGAACATGCTTTCCAGGTCGTGGCGTGAATGTACCCTGAAAGCCATAAGGGTCTCTGACGTAAGGATACCCTCTACTTTCAGCATATGGTCGGTCACCAGTTCCGCCATCTTTTCGCTATCCTTCACCCGGATGACCACGGCAAGATCGTACCTTCCGGCGACCGAATACACTTCCGTGATGCCCTCCATTTCCGCTAGCGCTTCGGCAACAGCGTTCACTTTGTCGCGCGCCACTGTTAGCAGGACCAGAGCTGTGTTCATAGGACCTCCCGGTATAATGATTTGTTCCAGTATACCAGATTTATCTTTCAAAGGGGCCGGTTCTCAGGCCCGTACACATCGCGGCTCAGGCGCGGAAAGGTCGCCGGTGTGATGATAGGCGTGGGCGGGACAACCGCCGTGACATGCCGAGTGAAGATCGCAGGTCCGGCGCGGACAACGGTTGTGCTTGAATTCCCTGAAAAAGGAAAGCGCGGGATGATGCCAGAGCGTGTCCTGTGGATCGGTCAGGATATTGCCGAGCCTGAAATCTGACTTGCCGAAGAACAGGTTGCAGGGGTAAACAGAGCCGTCGGGCATGATCCCAAGTTTGGTCGTTCCGGCGGGACACCGGACCTTCGCGAGCTCCGGGTATGTTGCGAGGTCAGGCAAAAATCCCGAACAGAAAACTGTGTCCACATTCTGCCTCTTGAAAAGGTCAGGTGCTGCAGGAAAAAACTCATCAAAGGGAACTGTGTCCCTGAGCTGCGAACTCTCTAGTGCGTCTTTGTAAAGCAGGTAAAAGGTCTTCGGCCTCTGCGAAAGGATCTCCCGGACAAAGTGAACATCGAGTGCGCGGGTGTGGACCATCTTGACGATAGGCCGATGGTCATGCATGAACTTGCGGACCGCTGCGAACGTTGTACGATCGTTGATCGACATGCCGATCGAAAGGTGATCGAACCGGGCACGCAGGTCCTGCAACTGCGGAATGTTCGTGCCATTGGAACTCATGTTCACGCGCAAGCCCCTCCGCCCGGCTTCGCGCAGAAAGCCCGGCATGTCATGGTGGAGCGTGGGCTCGCCGCCCATCAAATCGATCGTAGTAACAGGCCATTCCCGGAGCCGGTCGAGCATGGTCCTGAAGTCGATGAGCTGCATGTCCTCCATGAACGGCATGGCGTGGTTGAAGCAGAACGAGCAGGACCGGTTGCACCGTAGCAGAGGGTAAAGCTGGATGTAATCAGGGCCGGTTCTCATAAGCACCATTGCGGATTGCGGAATGTCTTTATCCTCTCCCCAGCGGGGAGAGGGCTGGCCTGCCCCGTTTGAGGCGCAGCCTCTTTCGGGGGTGAGGGGGGACGTTCCGGAATTTACCAAAGCTTACTTCCCTTAAATAACGAAGGTCCGTCCCTTCTTCCTGATGAACCCTTCCTTCTCCATTTGAACAAGATTGTCCTTCACCCTCTCCGCATCCATGCCGACCTTTTTTTCGATCTGGAAGGCCGTAAGCGGCGCCTCGGCAACCAGGACCTTGAGTATCTTGCCTCGTACCTGCCGGTTCGAGTTCTCGAACGGGGACTGGCGCGTATAATGCGCGCTCCTGCGGTTGGGATTGGCATGCTGTTGCTTCAGCATGGTTCCGTAATCCATAAGAGCATTGTACCACGTCCGGGGATCTGCTGCATCCATGGTCCGTTCGACAAGAGGGATGAGTTCTTCATCATGGATACCCGCCCGGTCCTGAAAGAACTCGTGAATATAGACGCGGCGGATGTTCGTGTCCATGAAGACCACGGGTTTGTTGAAGGCGAAGGCCATAACGGCGCCTGCGGTGTAGTTGCCGATGCCCGGGAGCACAAGAAGCTGCTCATGATCGGACGGCAGCCTGCCCTTATGCTCCTCCACCACTTTTTGCGCGAGGGCTTTGAGCGCCAGGGCACGGCGGTTGTAGCCCAGGCCGGACCAGAGGGAGAGAAGCTTCGGAAGCGGTGCGTTTGCCAGCGTGGCAAAATCCGGGAAGGCAGCAAGGAATTCCTTGAACTTCTCGATGACCCGATCCACTTGTGTCTGCTGAAGCATGATCTCGGACACCAGAACACGGTAGGGCGTGGCACGCTTACGCCACGGCAGGTCACGGCCATGCGTACGATAGTAGGATCGGATCTTCGTGCGGAAGGAACGGACTTCAGATGCAGTAAGGCATTTCATGCGCGAACTCTTCATCATGAGAGGGTAAAGCGTATCCACTGGTCCAGAAGGCGGGTTTTTTTCAGCTCCAGCTTTTCGATCCAGCGGGCGTTCTGCGGATCGCTCAGTTCCACAAATCCGAAGAAATGCGCAAACCTGCTGAGTGATCGAAGCGAGAAGCAGTGTTTCAGTGTGTCTTCACGCGTATCGTCGAAAACGTCGGGGACCACGCTGATCACTTTAGGAAAGGCGGAAAGGAAAAGATTTTCATAGAATGAGGCAGGGCGAAAGGTATCGCCGTACTTCTGCAATAGTAACAGCGTGAACAGAAAGGCATGCTGCACGAAATACATTTCTGGGTACCCGTCATTGTAACCCCAGTTAAACTTCCCGGTGTACGCCTTGAATATTTTGAAAAAGGCCTGTCCGTCCATTCCTTTTTCGACAACAGCCGAACCGTTTTTCGTCAAACGAAAATAGCCTTTCTGCCTGCGGATGAAGCCCGCCATCACAGCAAGTAAACGAACAGTATGAAGCACGTAAAAATCGGTTTCCGTACGAAAAGAGATATAGTGACGCCGCTCCTGGTACCCTTGCTCACCATAATACCAGAGCGCCGCGGCTTGCACGAACTTTACCGGCAGGTTGCCCTGGCTGGTCGCCTTGAGCTCTTCCCTGGCCGTTGCGCTCAAAAGAAAGTTGAAGAGGCGGAAAAGCGGTGCATCGGGAAATGAATTAAGCGTAAGGTTAAAATCGACCAGGCCCGGCGAATCAAAGGGATGGTAGAGAAAGCGATTCAACTGTTCGGGAGACAGGCCGCAGAGCTCGTCCATCGGAGCCGCATTTCTCGCTGTTATCAATCGGTCCAGCTCGGCATTGGCCTCTTCGAGAGAAGAGAATTGCCGGCCTTGCATGATGGCTCCGATGGCCTGGCTGAAACTCTTCTCATCCATGCGACCGCGCGCATTCAAGACATCGCTCCCAAAGCAGCATACCTCATAAGTCCGCCCGCTTCCGCAGGGACAGGGCTCCTGTTTGCCGGTGGTTGCCATGGTGAATAATTATCCCTTCAGCTCTTCGCCAAAAAAAATTCTCACGCGCTCCCGGCGCAGCACTTCTTATACTTCTTCCCGCTGCCGCAGGGGCAGAGATCGTTGCGGCCCACCTTCGTGCTTCTTGCCGGAGTTGGAGCCGGCGCAGGTCGAAATGCCCCCATGCCTTCGACATTCTTCTGCCGCACACCCCGCAGACTGTCAATGATCACTTTGAATCCGCCGAGGATCCCGTCTTCGAGGCCATCGAACAGAGCAAGCGTCTCGGCAGTCGGCTGGTTCTTCGCTTCCGGGTCCGTGTCCAGTAGTTCCAGATACCGCTGCAAATGCGCCATGATTTCGGCAAGTTCCTTCGTCGCCCCCAGCGCATTGGGAGAAAATTCCTCCTCGTTCGTCCCGCCAAGATCCAGACCTTTCATGAAGTAGTCCATCATGGCGCGATCATCAACTATCCGCTGCTTCAGGCCATCCGGAGACTTCGGATACTCAGTACGGGGAAAGTAGAACGTCTTCTCGCCCGGCTGGGTGCAGCATGCAAGTCCGTTCCAGAGCGACATAAGGCTGCCCATAAGTTGATTGGCTACTTCAAGCGACTGAAGCGGTTTGCTGTCATCAAGGATCAGCGGAAGATAATCGGAAGGTCTGACAAAATGAGATGCGCCCAGGCAGCCATAGAACAGACCATAGATCTCGTGGATAGTTCTCGGGGAGCCCGCTTTATTGAGCATCTCCCGCATCGCGGTGTCGCCGCAGTATAGCTGTTCTTGATTCATCATGATTCACGCCTCGTGGCCGTAGGGCCGGACAATTTCACTTGTTCTGGCGGCGATGTCCAACTACGTTCCAGACTCGCGCCGTCATCGGCCATCATTTTCAACTGGTGACAATTTGTCACTGTTTGACTTTTTCCTTTTTCGGCAGGATCGGCAATTTTTTTTCGCCCGTGGCTTCCAATTTCAGTCGGTTACAATTTGTCACCGACTGAAATCCTTCCTTTTCCAACGTTTCGGATTTCTCAGCATATATTCTGAGGATCTCATAGTTTTTAAATACAGCAAGCGAGTTTTCTTTCATCTTCTTACAGTCTTACAGGACGCAAGGGAAATTCGGGTGGTTCTAAAGGGCTTGGAAGGCTAAAGAAGTCAACACTAAGGCAACTATACGTGTATGGAGTATTTTTATCCACCCGGCAGCTTCAGTTACGGTACTGTAACATACTACGCAAATGAGGTTGACTCGGGTATGGGAAGGTTGTCCTCTTGCATCCCGTGTACATGGAGTGCAATAGCTTCGTGCATGTTCTGTTCTGTTTCCTCACGGGTCTTCCCGGTAGCCACACAGCCTGGAAGGTCCGGCGCATAAGCGGAGTTGTTGTTCTCTGCCTTCTCGATTACGATCAAGAAACGATACATTTTATTTCTTATTTCCTGTCAAAACACGTTCTGAGACTTTCCCATCTTTTCCAACGCAAGACAGGCATCATTCCAACGAGAAAAATTCTCTATGCTATCGTGCTGTTATGTCAGATCCCATGGTTCATGCTCGCGCTTTTTGGTAATATCCATCGCCCCATGCACAATGGCCGCGATAATAACAGAATCATTCGTTATCTGATAAACGATCCGATACTTATGATAGAATATTTCTCTCAGGTCCTCACGCTCAAACTCGGGTACGACCCGGCCGATCCGCGGGGACAGCCCAACCCTCTCTACCGAAGCAATCATCTTGTCGATAAAAACAATGGAGTAGAAAGGAGAGCCTTCCGAGATATAACGGTCAATTTCCCGCAGATGCTCTTTTGCTAAAGCCGACCAGACGATTTCCGCCATTCTTGCACCATGTTCTTGACCTGTTCATGGGAATAGATGCGGCCTTCTTCCGCGACACGCAATCCCTCCTCCACCTGCTGCTTGAAATACAACTCCGCCATGATTTCGTCCATTGAACAATCGTCCGGCAGTTTCTCAATAAAGCGCATGACGTCCTGTTTCACCATGCTCATAGCCAACCCCCTTTACTGCCTGCCCTCTTTTGGCAGTCGCTGTATCTTGTCCCGTATGCATCTTTTGCACACGAACCATTTTAGCATCTTTCGTCATGAGCGCACAATATATTTATGGTCCGCTTCGTTGTCCGTAGTCGTGCACTATTCCAAGGAACATTGGGGTTTTTCTCAGGCGAAAAGTGAACTGCTGCAGAATCATGCAGGTGCGCATTAAAAAGACCCATGCCGAATATTCGGCATGGGCGTGAAAGAAAAAGATCAGAGCGGGTCGTAAGCCGAGTTCTGTCCTCCCGGTTTCCCGGAAGTGGTGATCATTTATCTGGGCCTTCGATTGCTCGAAAGCACGAGCGATCTACCCGGAAGTCTCGGACGGGCCGTCCTTACTCCCGATTGCTCGGGAGACGCTTCCCTATGTGACCTTGCTCCAGGCGGGGTTTTCCAAGCACTCCCGGTCGCCCGGGAATCTGGTGGGCTCTTACCCCACCGTTTCACCCTTACCCTTGCGGGCGGTCTTCTTTTCTGTGGCACTATCCATGGGGTCGCCCCCTGTCCCGTTTCGGGACCGCCTTGCCCTGCGGAGCTCGGACTTTCCTCCCTCCGTTGCCGGAGAGCGATCACCTCACCCGCTCTGATTGTGAAAACTGGAACAGGAGTCAGAAGACAGGAGCCAGAATCCAGGAGTACGGCAAAAAAGAGCCGCTTCGACTTTGAGTTTCTCCTGACTCCTGACTTCTGGCTCCTGACTTCTTATGTTATTTTCTCATCGATCGCCTTGTTCGCCAATGCATCCGCGTCGCGGTTCCGTTCCCGCGGAATGTATTGTACCTCCACGCACCCGATCCTGGCAATCAATTCCTTGGCCCTGGCATGGAGCGGCTTCAGGCCCTCATTCTTTACCTTATATTGGCCGGTCAACTGTTTGACCATCAGCTCGGAGTCCGCATAGAGCCTCACCTTCGAAGCGCCGAGCTGCACTGCCCGCTCAAGACCGATGATGGCGGCAGTATATTCAGCGATGTTGTTGGTGGTCGTTCCCAGATATCGAGATATCCCTTCCAGGGGAAGGCCATGCTGCATGATGCTGACGCCCGCACCGGACTCTCCGGGATTGTTCCGGGAGGCGCCGTCGGTAAAGATGGTCAGTTCTTTCATCGGCACCTTATCCACGCTGCGACCTGGCTGCCGCTCAGGGGACCTTTGGCGCGATCGCTTCTTTAAAGTGCAGTATGCGGCCGCAGTTCGGGCAGGTAATGATGCTCTCGTTCTTCTTGACGTTCACATACACCTGCGGAGGAATGCTCATGTAGCAGCCGGAACAGGACTCGCCGCGAGCTTCTGCAATGGCAATGCCCCCTTTGCTGACGATCAGCTTATGGTACTGGGTAAACACGGCAGGCTGAATACGCGCAATCATTTCCTGACGGGCCTGCTCCACCCCCTTTAGTTCCTGCTCGATCTTCGCGACCTCGGCCTCTCCCTGTTTCTGCTCGGCCTGGATAGCAACCTCTTCTTCCCGCGCCCGCTGTTCGGCTGTAGTGATCCCTGCAGAGGCGGTTTCGATCTTGTCCATCAGAACCAGGATGTCGTCCTCAACAGCCTTGTTCTCCTGCTCGAAGGTCTCGATCTCCTTGAGCAGCGCCTGATACTCCTTGTTGTTCTTGATCTCCGAGGTGTGGGCCTTCAGCTTCTCGACCTTTTGAACACCTGCTTCCAGGTCCTTGTCCCGGTCCCGCTTGTTCTTCTGTGCCGTCAGGAGACCTTCTTTCGCGACGTCCAGATTTGCCTGATTTGCGGCCCGCTTTTTTTCGAGCCCTGCAATGACCTCGGGCAGGCGCTTTTTCTTTTCGAGGAGCGTTTTTATCTTTGCGTCTATTTCCTGAAGCTGCACCAGCATCTTGAGCTGTTCGTCCATCGCGCCTCCAAAATAAAAATGCGCCTCTCGGCGCATTCTTGTGAACTGAGACCTACCGTGCGGTAAGCAGGCAGATACCCGTATTAAACATCACTGTCGTTGAGATGATCCCCTGCATCTGCTGTACATCCTTCCTTCTGAGAGTGGTGGGCCCACCAGGACTCGAACCTGGGACCAACCGGTTATGAGCCGGTAGCTCTACCAACTGAGCTATGGGCCCTGCGTGTGCTGCAAATTTCAAATGACAAACTGCAAATCACAAACAATCGCAAACAACCAGGTCCTAATTTGAACATTAGCATTTGGTGCTTATTTGGAGCTTGTTGTTTGGTGCTTTGTTTTCGCGTACCGGCCCCTATAATGTCAGAACCGGCCTCAAATGTCAAGGCGCGACCGCTATTCCATGAAGCTCTTCAACTGTTTGCTTCTGCTGGGATGGCGCAGTTTCCGGAGGGCTTTCGCTTCGATCTGCCGGATGCGCTCGCGCGTCACATCGAACTCCTGGCCCACCTCTTCGAGCGTATGGTCCGTCTGCTCACCGATGCCAAACCGCCAGCGGAGCACTTTTTCTTCCCGCTCGGTCAGCGTGTTCAGCACCTTGCGGACCTGCTGGTGCAGGTTCTTCCGGATGGCCGATTCGAGCGGCGAGGCCACCTTTTTGTCCTCGATGAAGTCACCAAGGTGGCTGTCCTCTTCCTCACCGATCGGCGTTTCCAGCGAGATGGGTTCCTTGGCGATCTTCATGATCTTGCGTACTTTTTCAACCGGCAGCTTCATGGTGGCAGCGATCTCTTCAGTGGAAGGCTCCCGCCCGAGGTCCTGCACCAGGCCGCGCGAGGTGCGGATAAGCTTGTTCATGGTCTCGATCATGTGCACCGGGATGCGGATCGTCCGCGCCTGGTCCGCAATGGCCCGCGTGATGGCCTGGCGGATCCACCACGTGGCATAGGTGCTGAACTTGTACCCGCGCTGCCACTCGAACTTGTCAACGGCCTTCATGAGGCCGATGTTCCCCTCCTGGATCAGGTCCAGGAACTGGAGGCCGCGGTTCGTGTACTTTTTGGCAATGGAGACGACCAGCCGCAGGTTGGCTTCAACGAGTTCGCTCTTGGCGTACTTGGCGCGCTCCTCGGCCCGTTCGTAGGACCGGAGCGCCTTTTTCAGGTCCTCGGCCGGTACGCCGCATTCGGTCTCGACCTTCTTGATGCGCTTCACGGCATTGCGGTAGGTGCGCTCGATCGCCAGCAGGGCCTCCTGCCGCATCTCGAACCGCCGAGCTGCATTCTTGAGCTCCCGCTCGCCCTGGCGCATACGCTTGAAGGCTTCCCTCAGATCGGTCAGGGACCGGCCGGTCTTGCGCTCAAGCCCGTGGATCTCCCGCTCCGACTGCAGGACCTCGCTCACGAGCTCCCGGAGCTTCATGACGACACGGTCCGTCTGGCGGCAATGGATGTTCAGCGCTTCAAGCTTGTCGAAGAGGGCATACCGCGTGGTCTGGATCTTTTCGCGCAGTTCTTTTGTCTTCGCCTCGGTGCAGCGGCTGCTGGCCACGTGGTTCACGAGCGTGTTGAGGTCCTTGCTGTGCCGGTCGATCTCGCTGATCAGCTTGAGCACGCGGGCATGCACTTCCTCCTCGTTCTGCGTCTGGACATCCTCCAGGTCATCCTCGCCGGCATGGACGACCTCGTGAATGCTGATCTTTCCCTTTTTCAGCTTGTCGCCCAGGTCGTGCACGTCCTGGAGCGAAAAAGGCAGGCTGTACAATATCTGGGACGCCTCGCGCTTTCCCTCTTCGATGCGCTTCGCGATGGAGACCTCGCCTTCTTTGGACAGAAGGGGCACCGTGCCCATCTCCTTGAGGTAGAGACGGACCGGGTCATCGGTCTTCCCTACGCCGACCTCGACCTCTTCCTCCTCGGCCTCTTCCTCGGCCGCATCGTCGAGGCTTGCCTCCTCGCCTTCTGCGCCCTCCTCCAGTTCATCCTCGGCCGGCTGACGCGTTTTGCTGTCGTGCCGCGTATCGGTTATGTCGATGTCGAGTTCGCCGTCCCCGAACAACGAGATGATGCTGTCCAGCTGTTCCGTGGAAACATCCTCCGGAGGGATCGCATCGCTCGCTTCCTCATAGGGCATGTAGCCCCGCTCGGCGTTTTTCGCTGCCGGCTTTTTCGTTTCCCCTGCCTTGCCCTTCTTTAACATGCGCTGGTGCTCCTTTACGTGCTGCATCGAATCTCTGTATCGCCAAAAGCGATAGAATTTGGTTTCTACTCCGTGCTCGTACCCGACTTGCCGGGGATTTTTCTTCCCGGCCTTCTGCTCAGCTCCTGCTGTTCTTCAGTGAGTCGTTTTATCGTTGCTACGTCGCCCCGTGCTTCTGCTTCTTGGATCGCCTTTATAAGCAACTTCATTTTCTTTTCCGGGTCCTTTTGCTTGATGACCTCGACACAATCCTGAAACGATTTCTCCGGGTCTTCATAGACCATATCGAGCACGGCGTAGTGGGAGATGAGGTTCTTCAGCTCCTCGTCCTCTTCCCGAAGCAGAGCAACCGTATCCAGTTTACCCTGCTCATCCAGCATCTTGAAGATCCGTTCCACAGCACGCTGGAACAGCGGGTCGGTAAAATCGCGCGGCTCGATCCGGTCCTTCAGGCCCCGCGCGATCCCCTCGTCCTTCAGGATCAAATGGATCAGGATCTCCTCTGCCCGGGGCCGTCGCCGTCCCGCCGCCGGTGTGGCCGGAGCGGTTCCCCCAGCAGGCGCGAAGGGCAATTTCATTGTCTGCTTCGGCATCTCCTGCCGGAGAACGGTCTCGTCCAGGTCGAGAATTTCCGCCGTCTTCTTCAGGTAGTGGTCCCGCTCGATCCCGCTCGGGAGCCGGGAGATATACGAGAGCATCTCCTCCGCTTTTTCGATCTTCTCGTCGATGCTGCGGCTGGGACTGCTCTTCACCACCTGCTCGATCACGAAGTCCATGAATTTGGACGACTCGCGAAGCCGGGCGGCAAAGGCCTCCTGGCCCTGCTTCTGCAAAAACGTGTCCGGGTCATCGCCGCCCGGCAGTGAGACCACGTTCACTTTCATGCTGCTTGATAAAAAAAGATCGAACCCCCGGAGCGAGGCCTTTACGCCGGCCGGATCGGGGTCGAAGATCAATACGAGCTTGTCGGCGAACCTCCGCATCAGCCGGAGATGCCCGTCGGTAAGCGCTGTTCCCAGCGTTGCTACCGCATTCCGGATGCCGTACTGGTGGCAGGCGATCGCATCAAGGTAGCCTTCGACAATGATGAAATAGCCCTGCTTGCGGCCGTGGTCCTTGGCCATGTCCAGTCCGTACAGGACGTGGCTCTTGCTGTACAGCGCTGTTTCTGACGAGTTCAGATATTTTGGCAGGGAGTCGTCCATCACCCTGCCGCCGAAGGCGATCACCTGGCCGGTCATATCACGGATCGGGAAAATGATCCTGCCGCGAAACCGGTCGTAGTATCCCTCTCCTTCGCTCCGTTTGACCACCAGCCCGGCCCGCTCCATCTGGGCAGGCGTGTAGTTCCGGTGTTTCAGGTGCTTCAGCAGGCCGTCCCATTCAGGCCGCACGTAACCGAGCGCGAACTCCCTGATGACCGCATCGCTGACGCCGCGTTTCCTGAGATACTCACGCGCTGCGCTGCCGGCGGGGCCTTCCAGCTCTTTGCTGAAATATTCTGCTGCTTCGGCGACGATTCTGAGGAGCGTCTTTTTCTCGTCCTCGGTCCTTTTGTCCTGCCGAAGGTCCCGGTTGTCCTGCGGCAGCGTGATGCCTGAGCGTGCGGCCAGGGTCTTGACCGCTTCAGGAAAATTCAGCCCTTCCTGCAGCTCCACAAACTTGAAAACGTCTCCGCCGACGCCGCATCCGAAACAGTGAAAGATCTGTTTTTCCGTGTTTACGTTGAACGACGGTGTCTTTTCCGAATGAAAGGGGCAGAGGCCCAGCCAGTTCTTGCCCGTCTTCTTGAGCGCAACGTATCCTGAAATCAGGTCGTAGACATTGATGCTGTCCCGTACCCGTCGTATGACATCCTCGGAATACATCTTATTTTTTCAGCTCCACAACCGTGACGCCGGCGCCGCCTTCGGCGGGTTCGCCTGCACGCGTTGCCGCGACCAGCGGGTGATGCTTCAAATAACCGGTCATGGCGGTCTTGAGCGCCCCGGTCCCCAGTCCATGGATGATCGTCACAAGAGACAGGCCGCAAAGCCCCACCCGGTCAAGGTATCGATCGACCTCAGCCAGCGCCTCTTCCACGCGAAGACCGAGAAGGTTCAACCGGTCCGGCACCTGCTCCAACTCTTGAAGGTCCGTACTCCATCCCGGCGCTGCAGACTTTCGTGACTTCCCTCGCTCGCCGGGAACCACTTCTTCCGCCGAGATCTTGAGCGTCTTCCCGTCGAGCTCGATCTCCAGAACTCCATGCTGCACGCTGAGGACCGTGCCGCTCCGTCCGAGGCGGGGGACCCTGACCTGGTCGCCGGGATGCACGTTTGGTATACCGCCTGACGGTATGCGTCCCTGCTCCACCTTCTCGGGCTCGAGCGTGCGCACAAGAGACTCCATGTCCGAGCGGACGGTCTTTATCGCGGTCTGCTCCGGAACCTGCACGTTCGAAAGCTCCCGGAGCTTCTGGCGCATCAGCGCAAGGACTTCCCGGGCCTCCCGATGAGCCCTGGCCCTGACCTCGCGGACTTCTTCCTTTGTTGCCTGCAGTACGATTTCGGTCTCACCCTGCTGCTGCCGGACCAATGCGAGCTCCCTGGCAAGGATGTCCCGTTCGCTATCGAGCCGCTTCGTGTCCTGTTCAACCTGGCGCAGCAGTGTTTCGAGCCGGGCGTCGTCCTCACTGAGCCGTGCACAGGCGCGCTTGATAACGGCATCCGGTATACCGAGCCGGGCCGCCATATCCAACCCGTAGCTTCTGCCCGGCCTTCCCGGTGTCAGGCGATAGGTGGGCTGCAAGGTCATTGGGTCGAACTCCATGGCCGCATTGACAGCACCGCCGGTCTCTGCTCCGAACAGCTTCAGGGCATTCTGGTGCGTCGTGATCATGGTAACGCATCCCCGTTCGATCAGGCTTTCGAGCACTGCCGCGCCGAGGCCGGCCCCCTCTGCCGGATCAGTACCCGAACCGAGCTCGTCGAGCAGCACCAGGGAACGCTCGTCTGCCAGCCGAAGGATCTCGGCGATCTGGCTCACATGGGACGAAAAGGTGCTCAGGTTCTGCTCCAGGCTCTGCTCATCGCCGATATCGGCAAAGAACGAGCCGAAGCAGGGAAGCTCGCTTCCTTCTCCTGCGGTAACGGGCAGGCCTGCCTGCGCCATGAGGCACAAAATGCCCGCGGTCTTCAGCACCGCGGTTTTTCCGCCGGCATTGGGACCGCTCAGGATCAGGACCCGCGCCTCCCTGTTGATGACAATGTCATTGGGCCGGATCGTGTCCGCACCGCCTGCGGTTTTCGCTTTCCAGAGAAGCAGCGGATGCCGCGCGGAACGAAGCCGGACATCGCCCTGCATTGACAATACCGGCACGGCTGCCCCGTATTCTATGCCGAAGCGTGCGCGGGCAGCGATCGCATCGATCGCCGCAAGCGCGCCGGTCATTACCTCGATCCGTTCAACCTCCTGCGCAAGCATGCCGCTCAGTTCCCGGAGGATGCGCTCCACCTCTTCGCGTTCTTCCATGCGAAGTTCGGCGAGGCGGTTGTTCTGCTCCAGCACTTCAAGGGGCTCGACAAAGAGCGTGGACCGCGAACCCGATTGTCCGTGCACCACGCCCCTGATGCTCTGCCGGAAGTTCGGCCTGAGCGGGAGCACATAGCGGTCGTCCCGCATGGTGATCACCGGCTCCTGCACGACCTTCTGAAAAGATCCGTCCTGCAGGATGCCGGACAGGCTGCCCAGAATATCGTCGCGCATCCTGCTGATCTGTTTCCGTACCCTGCGGAGCGCGGGGCTGGCCGAATCCTTGACCTCCGCATTTTCATCAATGGCGTTGGCGACCGCGTCTTCCATCTGCGGCAACGGTTGTATGACAGCGGCGCGGGCACGGAGCAACGGAACGCCCTGACGCGCCAAAGCGCCCTTCTCTCCGATCCGTTCGAAAAAACCCTTGACCCGCCTGCCGGCGCCGAGCGTTTTTGCGATCTCCAGCAGCTCCAGTGGCGCCAGCGTCATACCGCTGATACGGAGCTTGTCGACCGATGCTCCGATGTTCATGATCCCGTCAAGCGGCAGGCTCTCTCCGCTCATGAACAACACCGTGCCTTCCTGCGTTTCCTGAAGCCGCTCTGCCACGACGGCAGGCGACAGCGCCGGCAGCAACTCTGAAACAGCCGCCCGGCCGGGCTCCGATGCGGCAAAGCCGGCCACCAGGCTCCGCACCTTGTCATACTCCAGGACCTTCAGGGTATGTTCGTTCATAAACCGTGACAACCAACGCGACCGGTCATGCCGACCGCTTGAACCGTTTGAACCCGGAACACTCGACGATCTCCAGCGGCGCACTTGCCTCAAGCTTATCAAGCAACAGGTTCAGACCGAGCGTATCGCTCGACATGTGTCCTGCGATCACCACATGGAGATGATGCTTCTCCGCTTCTTTCCGGTGGTCCTCGGGCAGATGCATCGCGACCAGGGTCCCGACGCCGGACTGCACCAGTTTCTCCAGGGTCTCTTTGGAACCTGAGGTCCCGCCGGTCATTTTCACGAAGATTTTTCCCGTGCGCTGCTCATCGGAACCCACCAGGATGCGAGGGCCGGCGTTGTTCCTTCGGGCCTCCTGGTATTCCGGAATATCCTTCAAAAGTTTTAGTACATCCTTTAACCGCTGCGGCGACGTGCTGTCAAAAAGCTGCTGCAGATGGCTCGATACCATGTTGTCGGCCGGCGTATGGATGCAGCAATAAGGAATATCGAGCAACCGAGCTGCATCAACAGGCCGGGTGTGGTTCACCGGCAACAAACTCCGCTCGACCTCTTTCATTCTGCTGTCCAGCTGACCCTCGGCTACATTGATCGGCACGCCGAACCGGTTCAGGATATCGGCCTGCATTTTCATTACTTCGTAGAAATTGGCATACGCGCGGCCTTCGGGGTGATGGGCGAGAACAAGATCAATACCGGCGCCCTTCTCATTCAGCCGGTCGGCGAGCAGCAGTTCCGGTGATTCAATGTCGATCCCGACAAGGATCTTCCGCACCGGTTGGTCCGGCCTGCCATGCAGGACCCTGCTGTCGGCATAGGGATTGGTAAGCTGCTCAGGGTCAAATGAGGCCTGCTCGTCGGGTTTAAGCCCGTTAAAAAAAACCCGTTTGTCTTGCAGCTCCTGCTCAACGGCGGCCCGCCCTCGCGGGTCGGCGTCTATACCATGCTGGATCGCACCATGGAACAGTTCTTGAAGCGTCACTGCGGGACTCCTAAAAAAAATCAGGGGGCCTGGTCCTTATGGCCCCCTGTTCAGCCTTATCGTAGAATGCAGCTCGTCGCTCCGGCAAAGAGGCCGTTAACCCAGTGCACTTTTTACCAGCTCGCTTACTAATTTTCCGTCTGCGCGGCCGCCCACCATGGGGATCAGGGTCTTCATGACCTTGCCCATATCCTTGCTGCCCTGGGCTCCCGACTGGGTGATGGCCTCGCGCACCAGAGGCTCCAGTTCTTCGCGCGACAACTGCTGCGGAAGATATACCTCAAGGAACGCGATCTCCGCGGTCTCCTTGTCAACGAGGTCCTGCCTCCCGCCCTTGGAGAATTGCTCGACAGAGTCTCTCCGCTGTTTGATAAGCGAACGTACGGCTTCAAGCACTTCGTCCTCGGTCAGCGGTCCCCGCTTGTCGATCTGCCTGTTCTTAAGCGCAGCGCTCAACATGCGAAGTGTAGAGACCTTTTCCTTCGCTCCTGCTTTGAGGGCACCCTTTGTGTCTGCGTCGATCTGCTCCCGTAAACCCATCTGGTCCCTCCTGGCACTTCTTCTTTGCATGAACAACAAGAGCTAACCCTGTCTGAAGACACGCGCTGTCTTCGCTGCCTTTTTGCGTGCAGCTATCGCTTTTTTCTTCTTTTTTACGCTGGGCTTCTCGTAATGCTCTCTTTTTTTGACCTCGGAAAGAACACCCTCTTTTTCGATGCTCTTTTTGAACCTTCGCAAAGCGACTTCAAAAGGCTCATTGTCACGTAATCGTATGCTCGGCACCCTTACTACACCCCCCTCCCAACACATCTTATTGATTTAATTGTAATTATGAATGTCCACCAGGGCGGGTAGACTTGCATAATAATTACTTAAAACAGCTAAACCGCTCATCCATCAAGGCGAGGAGCGGCATAATCACTATAGATAACAAGTCCTTCGATGAATGTCAAGAGAAATTTTCTTTAATTTCGCTACGTTGCCCGCTGTTTTTTGGATAGACCGGGATCGGAAAAACCTTCAACTCCGGTAAGCTGCATTGATCTTAATATACTCGTTCGACAGGTCGCAGGTCCATATCGTTGCTTCGGCCTTGCCCTTATGCAGATCAATGGTTATCTGCACCTCCCGCTGTTTAAGAGCCAGCGATGCCTCGCGGTCAGCAGCCTTGCCCTGCCCCAATCCTTTCTCTACGAGTTTGGCTTTCCCGATCGAGATGTCGGTGCGGCTTTCGTCCATGTCCACGCCGGAGTAGCCGAGCGCAGCCATGATCCTGCCCCAGTTCGCATCTTCCCCGAAGAGGGCGGTCTTGACCAGGCTCGATTTTGCCACCGTTACAGCGGCACGTTTTGCCTCTGCCGGGTTCTTCGCTCCTCGCACCACGATCTCTACGAATTTGGTCGCTCCTTCGCCGTCGCGGACCACCTGTCGCGCCAGCGATCTCGTCACGGCATCGAGGCAGGCCTGGAATTTTTTCTGTTCCTTGGTGCCGGCGGCAATCCTCTTGTTTCCGGCAGCGCCATTGGCCATGCAAAGGATCATGTCATTGGTGCTCGTGTCGCCATCGACCGTAATGCTGTTGAATGACGTTTCCACTGATGACAGCAGGCACTTTTTGAGCAGGGGAGCTGCGATGGCGGCGTCCGTCATGATGAAGCAGAGCATCGTCGCCATATCAGGGTGGATCATGCCCGAGCCCTTGGCTATACCGGCAACCGTGACGGTCTTGCCGCCGATCTCTTCCTGTATGATCGAGAGCTTCGGATAAAGATCGGTGGTCATGAGCGCCTCTGCAGCCTGCTCCCAACCCGCAGGCGAGAGCAGCCCGGCTGCGGTCACGATGCCGGACTCAAGCTTCTGCAGGGGCAGAAACTCGCCGATCACGCCGGTCGAGGCAACGTACACCGATGCGGGCGGGACCCCGAGTTCCCGTGCAGCAAAGTCCGCCGTGGCGCGCGCATCGGCCAGGCCCCGCTTTCCCGTGCAGGCATTGGCACAGCCGCTGTTGGCCACAATGACCTGGCCTTTGCCCGACTTTGCTTTTGCCGCATCGAGCAGCACGCAGGCGGCTTTTACGCGGTTCTTCGTGAACACCCCGGCTACGGCCGCATCGCGGTCGGAATAGATGAGCGCCAGGTCCTTTTTATCGGTCTTCTTGATGCCGCAGTGGATGCCCCAGGCCTTAAAGCCGGGCACGGAAAAACTTTTTGTATCCAGAATCCTCATCGTTCTACCCCTGTCAGAAGAATAAGTGGACCGGTCCTGCGCCTACGGAAAAAGCCCGGCGCTGGTGAGGCCCGTTGTTTCTTCGAACGCCATCATCAGGTTCATGTTCTGCACCGCCTGGCCGGCAGCCCCCTTGACGAGGTTGTCGATAACCGAGACCACAACCGCGCGTCCGGTGCGGGGGTCGGCAGTGACGCCGATATCGCAGAAATTCGACCCGCGCACATTCCGTACGTTCGGCAACTGCCCCGCCGGCAGAACGCGGACGAACGGTTCATGCTTATAGAAATCCAAATAGCGCGCATGAAGCGTCGTGGTGTCCGTGTTTTCCGTCAACCGTGCATAGATGGTCGTCAGGATCCCGCGGTTCATCGGGATCAGGTGCGGTGTGAACGACACGGTCATTGGATGACCCGCAAGCGCGCTCAGCTCCTGCTCGATCTCCGGTGTATGACGGTGCGTGCCTATCTTGTATGCCATCAATCCTTCATTCGCTTCCGGGTAATGATAGGCAAGCGCCGGACTTCGTCCTGCCCCGGAGACCCCGGACTTGGAATCGATGATAATGCTTGCGAGGTCCGCTATGCCCATGCCCTGTTTGATGAGCGGCGCGAGGCCCAGGATGGCGCTCGTGGGATAACATCCCGGGTTGGCGATAAGCGAGGCTTTTTTGATTTGTTCCCGCCGCAGCTCCGGCAGCCCATAGACCGCCTGCTTCAACAGTTCGGGATACTGGTGGCTATGCTCATACCACAGCGCATAGACCGCCGGATCGGCGAGCCGGTAATCCGCCGAAAGGTCAATGACCTTCGTGCCGAGCGCCCGGAACTTGTTCGCCGCATCCTGGGCCGTCACGTGCGGGAGAGCGAGGAATACCAGGTCGGCCTTCTTCGCAATGACGGCAGGGTCCAGGGGCTCGCAGATAAGCCGGGTCAGGCTGGCCAGGTGGGGGAAAATTGCGGTGATGGGCTGGCCTGCGGACCGTTCCGACGTAATGGCGCTCACCGTCACGCTCGGATGACCCAGGAGGATCCGCAGGAGTTCCCCGCCCGTATATCCGCTCGAGCCGACGATCGCCACCTGTAAGTTATCTTTACCCATGACCGGAACCTGACCTGAGGCCCTGCGTTTCCGCGGGGCAAAATAAAAGGGAAGGCATCTCTACCTTCCCTTGCATCGAAACAGGATATGCAACATATACAGCAGTAGGTATAGGACCCTTATCTCTTCGAGAACTGGAACCGTGCCCGCGCGCCCTTTTGACCGTACTTTTTGCGTTCTTTCGATCTCGGGTCGCGGGTCAGAAGGCCTTCCTTGCGCAGCTTGACTCTCGACTCTTCGTCGATCGTGAGCAGCGCCTTGGAAATGCCATGCCTGATGGCGCCGGCCTGTCCGGAATTGCCGCCGCCGAGCACGCTCACGAGCACATCGTACTTGTCGACCGTTCCGGTCACTTCAAAGGGCTGGCGAATAATCATCTTGAGCACGTCCCGGCCGAAATACTGGTCCATGGACTTCTCATTGATGGTTATCTTTCCGTTGCCGGGCATCATCCACACCCGGGCAATTGAATTTTTTCGTTTTCCTGTCGCGTAAAATCTCGATACGGTAGCAGCTGACATCAAACTTCCTCCTCAATAATACCGCGTACGTCTATGCCTCTATAGTCATCGCTGCCGGCTGTTGCGCTTCGTGCGGATGGGTTTCTCCGGCATACACCTTAAGCTTGGTCATCATCTGTTTGCCCAACTGCGTCTTGGGCAGCATGCCCTCGACGGCCTTGATGATCACATCCTCGGGTTTCGTCTTCAGAAGCGTCCCGGCGGTAATGGACTTCAGTCCGCCCGGATATCCCGAGTGATGGTAGTACATCTTCTGGTCAAGTTTCCTGCCGGTAAGATGCACTTTGTCCGCGTTCACGACGATCACAAAATCGCCGGTGTCAACGTGCTTGGTATAGATCGGCTTGGTCTTGCCTTTCAATATCGAAGCAATTACTGTGGCCATCCTGCCGAGAGTCTTGCCCTTGGCATCGACGACAAACCATTTTCTGACGACATCTTCTTTTTTTGCCGAGTAGGTACCCATAATTCCCGCCTTGCTTGTTCAGGTGTAGTTTTTTTAAGAATTGCGAATATAAACAAATTCACGAGGTTTGTCAAGCATTTTATATTGCCATGGGCGCCGGTAAATGACATGCCAATCAGCACCTATACGCAATGTTCATAAAAGCCGTTATAATTCAGGTATTTATATCTTTTTTACCGAAGCGCCGGCATCTTAGGCACAACCGAAAAAACAAAAAGACAACGAGTCCCCTCGTTGCCTTTTTGGCGCTTTTTTACGCTGCTTCAGGGCATCGGCCCTTATGGTTCTTCTTGTGCCTGCGACTGCGCAGGGGCAGATCGTGGGATCGACCTTCAGATACTACACTATTTCAGACGCTTCTTTTTTCTGCCTCATTGCTGCAGGTGCTGCGACAATCGAGCCCGTCAACGTGCCAAGCAGGCCGCCGACCACAATACTTACCGTGGCTGCACAGGCGATGCCGACCCCGATTCCCATCACAATGGCCGCGCGTACAAAAAGCGTCGGCTCAACAGTGCCGCCCATGATCTTCTGGAGCAGAATAAGGGTCCCAAAGCTGCCGAAATAGAACCCGGGAACGATTCCGGCCACTAAGAATACCAGTCCACCCACTGTCGCGCCTATTTTCATTCCTGTTTTTACTGTTTCGTTCTTCATGATATGATCTCCTTTTGTCGTGGTTTGTGGGGATGTATTACTTTTGTGCTGTCTTGCCTGCTTCAGCAGCCTCTTTGGCATGCGTTCCCGACTCAAGCACTTTGCCTGCGAGCCAGCCGAGGGAAGAGGTGGCCGTCACGATCGCAATACCCGCGACCAGGACCCCCATAAGCATTGAGGCCAGAATGATCATCCGGGAGAGAATGCCCGGCTGAAGAGGGAGGCCAAAAAGCCATCCTGCTATATTGATCCCCATGGCGCCTCCCAGCAAACTGCCGGGCATGAGTCCGAACAAGGCGAACAGCACCAGTCCTGCACCGGCCCCAAGGTATGCCGTTTTTCTTGCTATTGTGGTCTTCATAATGAATTCCTCCTTTTTGTTCTGCTTTGACCAGTATTTTGCATCAAGCGTGCCAAACTGAAACATTTTGATTTAATTACGATTCATGTCAATTGGTCATTTGCAGATATGAGAAAACCGGAGTGGCGTTATTACTATTGCGAATATAGTTATGTGCCCTTTTCTGCCTCCATGCCATCATTATAAATATACCGAGCAGATTTTTCTTGTATTGCAAATTGACCTGTGCTATTTTAAGGGTCGCCCTTTAGGGGCATATTCTAAATCCGCACGCGCCAGGACCTGCAGGCAGATGTCCCGAACCTAACCGTCGGGTCTGCCCGGGGATGATCGGCGCGGAGGCAAAACAGGAGGAACATAATGTCCGCGATCACGATGAAAGAGCTGTTGGAAGCAGGAGTGCATTTCGGCCACCAGGCAAAGCGGTGGAACCCGAAGATGAAGAAGTATATCTTCGGAGAGCGTAACGGGATCTACATCATCGATCTTCAGAAAACGCTCAAGCTGTTCAAGGAAGCGCATGATTTCGTCCGCACTGCGGCATCCCAGGGAAAGGATGTCCTGTTCGTGGGAACGAAAAAGCAGGCCCAGGACGCCATTACCGAAGAAGCAAAACGCTGCGGCATGTATTATATCTCCAGCCGCTGGCTCGGCGGCATGCTGACGAACTTTCAGACCATCAAGAAGAGCATTGACCGCCTCAAAAAGATCGAGAAGATGAAAGAGGACGGCACCTACGAAAAGCTGACCAAGAAAGAGGTCGCCGGCCTTGAAAAGGAACGCACCAAGATGGAAAGGATCCTGTCGGGCATCAAGACCATGCCGGACATTCCATCAGTGATCTTCATCATCGACCCCCGCAAGGAGGCCATCGCTGTTCACGAGGCGAACAAGCTCGGCATTACAGTCGTGGCTGTCGTGGACACGAACTGCGATCCTGACAATATCGATTACGTCATTCCCGGCAACGACGATGCCATTCGCGCAATTCGTCTGATGGCTTCAAAGGTAGCGGATGCCGTGATCGAAGGCAGGCAGATGATCGCGAAGGAAGCCGGCCAGGCCATGGAGACCGCAAAGGCTGCAGGCGTTACCCAGGCGGAAGGCATGCCCGATACAGCCGCTGCTGCCGAGCCGGACGTCGAAGAGTAGCATTTGTAAAAACTACAAAACAAAGATGCAAGTAGAAGGGAGTTTTTCCGGAATGGCTACAATATCTGCAAGTGCAGTCAAGGATCTGAGAGAAAAGACCGGGGTCGGCATGATGGATGCCAAGAAGGCCCTTGAAGAGGCAGGCGGTGATTTTGAGAAGGCCGTCGATATTTTGCGAAAAAAAGGGCTTTCGGCCGCGGCAAAGAAGGCAGACCGGGTAGCATCGGAAGGCATGATCTCGTTCTGCAGCTCCGGCAAGATCGGCGTGCTCGCCGAGGTCAACAGTGAAACGGATTTCGTTTCCAAGAACACAGAATTCCAGGAGTTCGCCAAGACAGTTACCGAACTGGTATCCGCGCAGAAACCCGCTGACGTTGCAGCTCTTTCGCAGCTGACACTGGGCAGCGAAACGGTCGAAACCAGGCGGCAGACGCTGGTGCAGAAGATCGGCGAGAACATCGCGATCCGCCGGTTCGAGCGGTTTGAGACCGACGGCTCGATCGCGATCTATCTGCATGGCAATCGTATCGGCGTCATGGTGGACTTCGCTGGCGGCGACGAACAGCTGGGCAAGGACATTGCCATGCATATTGCCGCCGCGAACCCGCAGCATCTATCCCGCGAATCCGTTCCTGCCGAAACGATCGCCCGCGAGCGGGCGGTATACGAAGGTCAGGCCAGGGAATCCGGAAAACCGGCAGCGGTCATCGGCAAGATCATCGACGGCAAAATGGAAAAATTCTACACGGATTTCTGTCTTTTGGAACAGGTATACATCAAAGACCCTGACGGCAAGCTCAAGGTCAAGGACCTCTTGAAGAAGACCGGCGGGAACGCCGCGGTCCGCCGGTTCGTTCGGTACCAGCTTGGCGAAGGGATCGAAAAGAAAAAAGCGAATTTTGCAGAAGAGGTTGCCGCACAGCTGAAGTAGCAATCGAGGTATTGCCCCCCCTTTTGCGTTCGTGAACAAACGACGGGAACAGCAGTACAGATTGTAGCTGACGCTATTTTGACCTGATGCACCCTATACTGACGATGGCGCAGTCACCTTATAAACGGATCATGCTCAAGCTCTCAGGCGAGGCCCTGATGGGCGACCAGCAGTACGGCATTGATCTTGCCGTCCTGGACAAAATCGCTTCCGAGATCAAGGAGATCTACGGCCTCGGCATCGAGATCGCCGTCGTCATCGGCGGCGGCAACATCTTCAGGGGCCTGGCTGCATCGGCACAGGGCATGGAACGGGCAAGTGCCGACTACATGGGCATGCTCGCTACGGTCCTGAACGCCCTAGCCCTCCAAAACGCGCTCGAGAATAGAGGGGTCGTCACCCGCGTGCAGTCCGCCATCGAGATGCGCGAACTGGCCGAACCCTACATCCGCAGGAAAGCCGTTCGGCACCTTGAAAAAAAGCGGGTCGTCATCTTTGCGGCCGGCACGGGAAACCCCTATTTTACGACGGATACCGCAGCCGCTCTCCGCGCCATGGAGATCGGGGCGGAAGTGATCATGAAGGCCACCAAGGTAGACGGGGTCTACAGCGCCGACCCCGTGAAAGACCCTGCGGCAACGAAGTACGATCGGCTCACGTATATCGAAGTGCTCCAGAAGGACCTGCGGGTCATGGACGCGACTGCCATCTCCCTCTGTATGGACAACAATCTTCCTATTATCGTATTCGACCTGAACACCGCGGGAAACATCAACCGCATTGTCAGGGGTGAATCAGTGGGAACTCTGGTCGCAGGGAGGCAATAATGCTGAGCGAGCAGAAAAAAAAGGCCGAGGAGAAGATGGGCAAGGCCGTCGATACTCTTAGAAAAGAGTTTGTCTCACTGCGTACCGGCAGGGCATCGCTCGGCATGCTTGACGGCATCATGGTTGACTACTATGGTACACCGACGCCGCTCAGCCAGGTCGCCAACTTGGCCGTTCCCGATGCACGGCAGATCACAATCGTGCCCTGGGAAGCGAAGATGCTCGGTGAGATCGAGAAAGCCATCCTCAAATCAGATGTGGGACTAACACCGGGCAACGACGGCAAGACCATACGTCTCAGCATTCCGCCGCTCACCGAGGAGCGAAGACATCAGATCGTGAAGCATGCCAGGAAGCTTGCCGAGGACGCTCGCGTTGCCACCAGAAACATCCGTCGGGACATCAACGACGAAATCAAGAAGAAGAGCAAAGACAAGGACGTCCACGTATCTGAAGACGAGGTCAAAAAACTGCAGGATGAGATCCAGAAGACGACCGACAATTATATCAAGAAGATCGATGAAGTCCTGACACAAAAGGAAAAAGAGATCATGACCGTGTAATACGGCCTAGTGAATGACATTTTGGATTACCGGCGCCTGCCTCGTTTTTACGAAGCAGGCGCTTTTTTTTGGGAGTGGTTTAATCCCTCTCGCAACGAACGTAGTGGTGAAACTGCTTCTGAAAAAACTGCGTCCGACCTCCTGTTTTAAGCGGTCCCTCCCTTCATTAGCAAACAGGTATATGATTATTAAGAAATTTTATGAAGCGTTCCCGGCTTTTTTCTTGACAATAAACAGGGGTTCCTGTAAATTTTCCGAGCATAAGACGCATAATGAAGGAGTGTGTTATGAAAGAAGGTCCGCTTTTTTTACATGTAAATATTCCGCTTCCCGGTGTAGCTAGTCCCGAGACGCTGGAATCATGTCAGGCCGCCATTACCTACTCGTGGCTCGCCATGGCGATAATAATTGGACTTGCCTTAATTGCACGCTTCTCGCTTAAGAAAGATGCGCCCACAGGTGTGCAGAACCTCCTTGAGGTCATTGTCGGCGGTCTCAACGACTTCGTCCAAGACATCATGGGGCCTGAAGGCAAGCACTATCTGACGCTGATCGGGACCCTGTTCCTCTTTATCCTCGTCTGCAACCTCCAGGGTCTCGTACCCGGCTTCGATTCACCTACGGCAAACATCAATACGACCCTGGCGCTGGCACTCGTGGCATTCACGGCAACTCACTACATCGGCCTGAAACGCCACGGCATAGGGTATATCAAGCATTTCATGGGACCCATGTGGGGGCTTGCTCCGCTCATGCTCCCCATCGAGCTCATCAGCCATTTCGCGCGCGTTATGTCGCTCACGTTTCGTCTCTTCGGCAACATGGTGGCCAAGCATAAGCTTTTGCTCGTGCTGGCGCTCCTTGCGCCTTACATCGCGCCGGTCCCGATCCTCGGTCTCGGCCTCCTGGTGGCCTTTGTACAGGCGCTGGTGTTCACGCTCCTGACCATGCTGTATCTTTCGGGCTCGATCGAAGAAGCGCACTTGGGCGGCGATCACCACTAATATCACATACCCCGGGGAAAGCGTTCCCAGAAGGGATTCTTCGGGTGGTTTCACTCCGGTCATATCCGGGTAGACTTATACAATTTTAAGAAAGGAGACGAATCAATGAAGAAAGCTACAGTTATCATGTTACTGGTGTTCGGTCTTATGCTCATCGCCACCGCAGCATTTGCAGAGGAGGCGGCAACAGCTGATGCAGCCAAGTTCGCGTTCTTCGGTACCGTTGCAGCAGCTTCCGCAATCGGCATCGGCATCGCAGCGCTCGGCACCGGCATCGGCATGGGCCTCAGCGTCGGCCGCGCGGTGGAAGGCATCGCCCGCAACCCCGAAGCCTCGGGCAAGATCATGACCACCATGATCGTGGGTCTGGCTCTGATTGAGTCGCTCGCGATCTACACCCTGGTCGTGGTGCTCATCCTGCTCTATGCAAAGCCCTTCGGCGTCTAGTTTTTCACATTCACTGCGTTAAGGAACACAAAAAGGGGCGGCTTAACCGCCCCTTTTTTATTATCTGCCGAGCATCCGCTGCGTTTTTCCGTACCCAAACGCCTACGCTGCTTTTTTCTCCTTGCCGGCTTCACCCAGGAGCCTGGTCTCCCCGCCGACCCGTGCATTGCCGAGCAGCCGGGCGCTCCCGCCAACCTCGGCCCGATCGAACACTTCAGCCATTCCGCTCACGACCGCATCTCCATATACACTTGCAAAGCCATAGACCTTCGTATCACCTTGAACTTTAGCATTCCCAAAGACCTTGGCATTCCCGAAGATCTCCGCCCGTCCCGCGACCTCCGCCCGGTCAAAGATCCAGGCGTTTCCAAAAACAAAGGCTTCTCCGCTGATCTTGCAATGCCCGCAGATCTTGGCAAAGGGCCCGATGTAGGCTGTATCCGCGACCTGCGCATGTTCGGCCACCATACCGCCTCCATTGGGGTGGTGATGATACTTTACACCGTCGATCTCTACTACCGGCTCCGTTGAAAGCACTTTGATATCCATGCGAGCACCTCCATAAAAGTTGTTCATCGAGTTTTTTCATCTCGGTATCAGATGCCATCTGTACGATAAGGATGTATGATAAGCACGCAGCCCTATAATTACAACTATGCGCTTATCTCAACTTTCAGATTTAACATGGTTCAAGCATAGCTAAGCCTTGCTGTTTTGTCAAACTTGTAAGAAGAAGCATCGACAATCCGTGCAATTCGTCTAACGACGTATGCCCTGCAGACAAGAACCTTTTTTCCATCAACCGAAAGCGCCCATAAACAAGAGCTTAGGATGGGTACCTGCCCGGCAAGTTCAGTGCCCCAAGCAAGAGAGATGAATTTGCTTTTGCTGCCACCGGGAATTTGCTATAATGCGCTCCTGTTGCATATTCGTTATCTGCCCTGCATAAGGAGCTTGAATAATCATGAGCACAACGAGCAATGTCCGTGTCAGGTTCGCCCCCAGTCCGACCGGTGCCCTCCACATCGGCGGCGTACGGACCGCACTTTTCAACTGGTTGTTCGCCCGCCATCATGGAGGGACCTTCATCCTCCGCATCGAGGATACGGACCAGACCCGCTCCACCGACGAATCCATCAGGATCATCCTGGACGGCATGAAATGGATCGGCCTTGACTGGGACGAGGGCCCCTTTCGCCAGACCGAACGGATGCCGATCTACCAGGAGCATATCGACCAGCTGCTCAAGGCAGGCAAGGCCTATCGCTGCTACTGCACGCCCGAGGAGCTCGAGGGCAGAAGAAAAGAGGCAATGGCCGCAGGCAAGCCGCCGAAGTACGACCGGAAGTGCCGATCGCTCACCGCTCCCGTGCCGGGAAGGACCGCGGCAGTGCGGTTCCTGTCTTCCAATGAAGGCCAGACGATCGTGCGGGACATGATCCGCGGCGCCGTGACCTTCGAGAACCAGCAGCTCGATGACCTGATCATCCAGCGCTCCGACGGACTGCCGACGTACAACTTTGCAGTCGTGGTCGATGATGTCACCATGAAGATCAGCCACGTCATCCGCGGCGACGACCATTTGAACAACACGCCGCGCCAGATCCAGCTCTACCAGGCCTTCGGGTACGAGCCGCCGCAATTCGCCCATCTGCCCATGATCCTCGGTTCCGACAAGACCAAGCTTTCGAAGCGCCACGGCGCTACCGCGGTAACCGAGTACATCGATCTCGGCTATCTTCCCGAAGCGCTCGTCAACTATCTGTCGCGCCTCGGGTGGTCTTCAGGCGACCAGGAGATATTTACCCAACAGGAACTGATCGAGAAGTTCTCGCTCGACAGCGTGGGCAAAGCACCGTCGGTCTTCAATCCGGAAAAACTGATCTGGCTGAACCATCACTATATCCAGCAGGCCGACCCGGGACGGCTGGCCACGCTCGTATTGGACCTTTTGAAGAAAGACGGTCTTGTGCAGTCGGAGCCGGACACGGAGTGGTTCAAGAAGCTCGTAAAGATACTGATGGAGCGCAGCCACACGCTGGTGGAAATGAAGACCGGCGCCATTCCTTTTCTCGCGGATGCTATCGCCATGGACGAGAAAGCAAGAGCCAAGCACCTGACGCCGGACGTAGCCCCGCTGCTCTCCGAACTTGCAGTCCGTCTCAAGGCTGCCGACCCCTTTACGCACGATGAGATCGAGAAGGTCTTTAACACCCTCGTCACCGAGAAGGCCATAAAGCTCGGAAAGCTCGCCCAGCCGGTGCGCGTGGCCCTGACCGGCGGCACGGTCAGCCCCGGCATCTACGATGTGATCGAAGTCATGGGGAAAGACAAGACCCTCAAGCGGATCGAAGCCGCAATCGGAATGGCAAAGTAACCTGAAGGCGCTATCCGATCATTGCGACAACCATCTGCCGTAGCAAAAGGACCAATGGAGCGAAAACCCTTCATAGCCATTACCATGGGCGATCCCGCCGGCGTCGGCCCCGAGATCATCGCCAAGGTGATCGACAGCAACGAGCTTCTCCCGCTCTGCAGGCCCCTCGTGGTCGGCGATGCCGGGGTGATGAAAAAACTGATCGAGGAGCAGCGGCTTTCGATCGCGGTGCGCAGCATCTCATCCATCGCGGACGCCGACCCTGCTCCGGGCAGACTCGATGTGCTGGACCTGCAGAACGTGAAGCTGGCGACCCATGCCTGGGGAAGACCGGACGCGTCATCAGGCAACGCGGTCGTCGAGTATATCAAAAAAGCGGTCGAGCTGGCCCTGAAGAACGATGTTGATGCGATCGTGACCGCACCGATCAGCAAAGAAATGATGAATGCGGCCGGGCATCATTATGCAGGACATACCGAACTGCTGGCCGAGCTCACGAACACCAGGGACTACGGCATGTTTTTCGTGGGCGGCGGGCTGCGCGTGATCCTGACCACCATCCACATGGCGCTCAAGGACGTTCCCCGCCACATCACCCAGTCCACGGTCCTGAAGACACTGCGCCTGGCGCACCGGGCCATGCAATCCTTCGGCATGGACCACCCCCGCATCGGGGTGGCTGCACTGAACCCGCACGCAGGCGAAGGACGGCTCTTCGGCTCCGAGGAATGGGACGAGATCCTGCCGGCCGTAGTAAAGGCGCGGGGAGAAGGCATCGACGCAAGCGACCCCTTGCCCGCCGACACCTTGTTCTACAAGGCGCGCAACAATTACTACGACATCGTTGTTGCCATGTACCATGACCAGGGGCTTGCCCCGCTCAAAATGCTCGCTTTCGGAAATGCCGTTAATGTCACCGTGGGCCTCCCGATCATCCGCACCTCCGTGGACCACGGGACCGCCTACGATATCGCCGGCAAGGGCTGCGCCGACCCAACAAGCCTGCTCGAGGCTGTAAAGCTTGCGGTATTCATGAGCGCCCACAAAAGGCGCGTTCATAAAAAGGAGGCATAGTGAGTTCTCAGCCCCAGCCGCTTCTTACACGATCGCCGCTTTTCGCCGCAGTGTTCTTCGGATTTTTTCTCTTTTTTTTATATCAGATGGGCCGCATCCTCCTGGTGTTCGTTTCCCCGCTGCTCTGGGCCGCCATCCTGACCCTGGTGCTGTATCCGCTGCAAAAAAAGATCGCCGCCAGGCTCAAACACCGGAGAGGACTGGCTGCCGGCATCATGACCCTGATAACGCTGCTGCTGGTCATTGGACCGGCCGTGACGTTGCTGTTCGTCCTGGTTACCCAGGCAGGCGACCTGTACAACGGCATATCAGCCTTTGTTCAGTCGGGCAAGCTCTCCGAGGCCTGGGAGAAGATAAACAGTTCGTTCTTTGACAAGGTCCTGCTGTCGCCGGTCCTGTCCGACATCGATATAAAAGGCATGGTGGCAAAGGGGGTCGGCGATCTTTCGTCAGGCCTGGCCGCACAGCTCGGCGGCGTGCTCAAAAATTTCCTGGTCTTCTCCATCGACATCGTCATCATGCTGATAGCGCTCTTCTTTTTTCTTCGGGACGGCGAGGGCTATTTTCATGCCTTCATCGACCTGCTGCCCTTCACGAAACAGCAGAAGGAAGAGATCACCAGAAAATTCATCGACACCTTCGGCGCCGTGATCAACGGTGTTTTTCTCGTGGCCCTGCTCCAGGGAGCCATGACCGGAATCGGCTTCGCGTTGTTCGGCATCCCCCTTGCGGTCTTCTGGGGGTTCCTGGCAGCGCTCCTGGCGCTGCTCCCCTTCGGCGGCGCGGCACTTATCTGGGTTCCCGGCGCAGCTTACCTGTACCTTACGGGATCGGTGCTGACCGCGGTCCTGCTGAGTGTGTGGGGTCTGCTGCTGGTCAGTTTGCCTGATAATTTTCTGAAACCGATTTTGATCGGCAGAAAGGCCAAGATCCCGACCTTTATCCTGTTCATCGCCTTGCTGGGCGGTCTGCAGGCCTATGGGTTCCTGGGACTGCTTTTTGGTCCGCTGGTGGTCACCCTGCTGACCGCCTTGGTGCAGATCTACCGCGAGGAATATGCAGACAAACCGGCAGAGTGACCCTGTCCCTGCTTTTCATAGGCGTCAATCGCGGCGCGTCTGCACAGCAATGGATCGTGCGGCAGCGCATGATCACGATGTTAAAATACCGAACGTGCTTTACACAGGGGGAAAGAGTTAATGGAAGATCTCGCAAAATCTGATACCTGGCGTGTGTTCCGCATCATGGCAGAGCTCGTGGAAGGGTTTGAAGCGCTGAGCAACATCGGCCCTGCCGTGACCATCTTCGGAAGCGCCCGTCTCCAGCCGGGTTCGCCCTACTACAACAAGTGCCTGAAGGTTGCAGAGAACCTGGCAAAGGACGGTTTTGCCGTGATCTCTGGCGGAGGGCCGGGCATCATGGAAGCTGCCAACAAAGGGGCTCAGAACGCGAACGGCACCTCGGTGGGACTGAACATCGAACTTCCCATGGAACAGTCGCCCAATAGTTTTCAGGACATCAGGGTCGAGTTCCGATACTTCTTCGTACGCAAGCTCATGTTCGTCAAGTACGCCGTCGCCTATGTCATTTTCCCGGGCGGCTTCGGCACCATGGATGAGCTGTTCGAAGCGCTTACGCTGATCCAGACGAAAAAGATACGGGGCTTCCCCGTGGTGCTCGTGGGCAAGGAGTACTGGCAAGGCATGGTCGCTTGGCTCAAGACATCGGTGCTCGCCGAGGGCACCATCAGCTCCGAAGACATCGACCTGCTGCATATTGTGGACGAACCCGAGGAGGTGTGCGCCATCATCAACAAGCGGTACAAGGACCGCATCTCGGGCGGTCACCTGGACCGCAGGAATAAGGGGAAGCGGGGCGTCTAGCGGGGCTGTCGCTTTTTTCGCCTGAGCCGTTCCGACCGTGCTTTCAGATGCTGGGTGAGCCGCATGCCCCGGAACCATCCTTCGATGTTCTCCCGGTAGATCATGGTGAACAGGATGAGCGCGATGCTGATGCCGGCAAGGGAAAAAAATGCCGCATAACGCTGGTCCCGGAATAAGGTGCCTCCCATGGTAAGCAGCATGGTGCCGAGCAGGCGGCCGATGGTCGAGACGATCAGAAAATCGCGCTGCCGCATATGCCCGAGGCCCAGGAGATAGCAGAGCAGGTCTTTGGGAAACCCGGGGATCAGGAACATCAGAAAGGCAAGGAATATGCCTTTGTGCTTCATGACGTAGTCGTACCGCTTGATCGTTTCAGGATTGACGAACGTCTCTACCAGGGGGCGTCCCGCGAACCGCGCAAGAACGAAGGCAAGCCACGACCCGAGCGTCAGACCGATGGTGGATAACAGCACACCCCAGAAGGGCCCGAAGAACAGGCCTCCCACGAACCCCGTCACTTCGCCCGGCACGGGCGCCGCAACCACCTGCAGCACCTGAAGCCCGATAAAGATGAAAGCCGCGTTGGCCCGGTGGTCTTTGATCACCGACAGAAGACGCTGCCTGTCTGTAAGATACTGCACCATCCCGAGCGGGAACAGCAAGTACAGCATAACGGCGATGACCACGCCCAAGACAACAAGCCCGGCGATCGTTCTTTTATTGAGGTTCATCATGCAGGTAGATCCCTATCGTCTATTTCTGAAAGAGCTCGTCCAGCGCCTTTCGAGCCCCGTCCGCATCGACCGCTGCCCCTGCTGCTCCTCGCGATTCAGCGAACACGAAATAGTCGCAGAAGTTGGACCGGGCTTTGACCTTCACCAGCTCGGCCATGGGTTCACGGCATTGTTTTGAAGCTGCCCGGTCGTAGAAGGAGCAGTTCAGGCAGCAGGTGAGGTCCGCGCTGCAGTGCGGGCAGACATCACGCCGGCCGATGGTCCGGCCCTGTGCCAGTTCTTTTTTGCAGGCATGACAGGTTTTCATGGCCTCACACTATAGCGCATCAGCGTTCGTTAGACAAGATGAAATGGCATCGGGCAGCGACCATGGCCCAGTCGATCGCCGCCCGTGCTGCACGCGCGTTACGGCCACCAGATATACATGAACTGCACTCCCGGGTCCATCATCCTTCCCAGGTCGAGCGAGAACCGTGAATAGATATTATCCTTGTATTCGCCGGGGCGGGAATAAGTGACCACTTGGGCCTGCGTAAGGTGTGCCTGCTTTTTTGCCGCCTCGATCGCGTCTTCAAGATATCCTACCTCGTCGATAAGGCCTTCTTTTTTCGCGTCAGCGCTTGTGAAGATCCGGCCATCGGCAAGCTGCAGCACCCGTTCGCGCGGCAGCTTCCGCTCCTCGATGATCAAGGCAACGAATCGTTCATAGATGGAATCCACCACATTTTTAAAGATCTTCATTTCCTCGGGCGTTACGGTGCGGAACGGCGATCCCATGCCCTTGCGCTCCCCTGAGACGATCTCCACGGCCTGGATACCGACCTTCTGCATGAGCCCCGTTGCATCGATGCGCCACATGATGACCCCGATGCTGCCGGTCACGCTGGTGGGCTGGGCCGTTATCCAATCCGCTGCCAGTGCCGCATAATATGCCCCTGATGCGCCCGCATCCATGAAGTGGGCGATCACCGGGATTCCTGTTTCCAGCCTGAACTTTTTTATCTCATGGTAAAGGACGTCAGAGGCGGTAACACCGCCGCCGGGGCTGTTGATCCTGAGCACCGCCGCCTTGACAGACCTGTCGCGCCGCGCCCTGTCCAGTTCCTCCCGGAGACGCGGGACCATGCCGATCTCCGACGCTCCCGAAAGGCTTGACGAGCTCCGTTCGCTCGTGATCATGCCGGACAGGTCGAGCACCAGCACCTTGTCCCGGCCGACGCCGGAAAGAACCTGCTCCTCGAGCGGCTGCATCTCCGGCGTAAGGCTTACCTTAAGGAACGTACACCCTGACAGTACGCCGGCAACTCCCAGCGCTGCTAACAGCATCATTGTTCTTTTCATCATTTCCTCCCTGGCTGCAGTGTGAGGTAGCTGTTGTTCGAGGCACTGCTCGCACCTTATGCATTATTACCGAATAAGCCGAGGCTGTCAATCATTGGGAGGCGCTGCCCTTTTGCGAAGCTATGAACAGGCTCGAGTGATCACAGGGTTTACTTCCCCGGGACCGCTGCTTCTTCTGATTAGGCCCTGGGGTACAAACTGCAATTTACTGTACCTTGTACCAGCCCGATGAAGTACCCTGAGCCGCTCTGCAGTTATTTCCATGGTGGCTGAGACTATCCGCAGAGGGTAAAGACGTTTTTACCCTTTTTCGGCACTCCTGGATTCTTCGAAAACACTTCTTGACTCTCCCGTGCCTTTCAGATAATATTTAAGCCTAGCTAAAAATTTGACACATGATATCAGCATGTTACAAAATCCGCAACAGGGGAACGGGCTGAACGGTCATTGTTGCACAGGTTCTTCTTAGTAAGAGGCCTGCGCAGGATACATTTTTAAGGAGAAAGACATGTTTGATGGCAAACGCACCAGGTTTTTTTTCTCGATCCTGATCCTTGCTTGCATCCTTCCGGGTGCGGCGTGGGCAGCACCGAAAAAAGCCTCCGGTGCATCTACAGAAATTTTTGAGCAGTATGTTGCAGACCTTCAAAAGAATCCGGCCGACAAGGCCCTGCGCGAAAAGATCATAAAGACCGCACAGACCATGAAACCTGCGCCTGCAGTTCCCGAGGAAGCCGAGCGCAACATGGCGCGCGGTGTGGTTTTCTTCACCAAAGCAACGGACAACGCCGGTTATCAGAAAGCAATCGTCGAATTTGAGGCTGCAGCCAATGCCGCGCCCTGGCTCGACAAGGCGTACTATAATCTCGGCGTGGCGCAGGAAAAAGCAGGGTTGTTCAAAGAGGCGATCAAAAACCTCAAGCTTTATCTCTTGGCAGATCCCAACGCAAAGAACGCCCGTGAAGTAAGAAACCAGATCTATATGCTAGAGGCGACTGTTGAGGAAGCGCAGGCAGCTCCAAGCCCTGCGGCTCCGGCTGCTCCGGCTGCCCCTGCAGCAGGTGCTGCTGCAGCTCCAGGCATTTCGGTTGCCAAACCAACGCCGCTCATGAGCACCAAGGCGAATCTTGACATCGAGAAGGATGTGCCGCTGAAGGTGGTCAAGCTGCCCCAGGACAAGAAATCCAGAATACCAAGCTTTATCGGGAGCTGGTCCTTTAAGGAGCTCAGGGGCACGGAAGAAACGGTCGTTCAGGGTTTCGAGGTCGTGAACAATAACGGGGAGCTCAGCGTCCTTCCCCCGAACCGGGGCGAGAATAACGTCGGTTCGGTGCGGGAATTTGAAATCACCGAAAAGACGCTCAAAGTGCAGATCAAATGGAAGATGAAAAACGTGCCGGCCTACTGGAAGACCGAGACCTACGATCTGACCATGTCGGATGATGGAAAAACGCTGAGCGGCTCTTATAACCAGCAGAGCGTTGGCGGCAGGAACAAGTACCTGGATAAAGAGCTGTTCCGCCAGTAAGAAAAGCCCCCCTCGCCCGCCACAATAGACTTGCCTCGTAAACGGGACGTACGCCTAAAAGCGACGTCCCGTTTTTTGTGATGCACCGATAGCAGCGACGATCCAGATGCCGCGGACAAGGCAGTGGGAGAATCGGTCCTTTGTTTTCATTTCAGGGGAGGTGGACATTCACTGCCAAACCTGATATCATTTTTTCAGGCGTTGCTGCAGCTGTCGCTTCGCACCAGGGGGCGTTCCTCGTCTCTCATGGACCTTCTGACCGAGTTGCCTGCGCCGGCGTCCGGAGTCTGCTATGAACGACCTGAAGATAACGAGTCCTGCCTTCAGCATGAACGGTCTTATTCCTTCCCAATACACCTGCGACGGCGAAGATGTTAATCCGCCGCTTTTGATCGAGAACCTGCCGCCTGGCACGCAGTCGCTGGCGCTGATCGTAGACGATCCAGACGCTCCGCGCGGCACCTGGGTGCACTGGGTGGTCTGGAACATCGGCCCGGAAACCAGAGAGATCGCCGAGAACACCCTGCCGCCACATGCTCTCCAGGGGATGAACGATTTTCGCCGACAGAGCTACGGCGGCCCCTGTCCGCCTTCAGGCACCCACCGCTATTTTTTCAAACTCTACGCGCTTGATGCGAAAATAAAACTCGGGACCGGGTCGGTCAAAGCAGCGCTCGAGGCTGCTATAATGGGACATGTGCTTGCGAAAACGGAACTGATCGGGCGCTACACCCGGAAGTAGCGCAGGCCGCAACGAGGGGGAGAGAACGAATGAGAATTTTTTCCGATATCACGAAGACCGTGGGCAACACACCGCTCGTCAGGATCAACCGGATGGCACAGGGCATGGCCGGCGAGGTGCTGGCAAAGCTGGAAAGCTTCAATCCCTTGTCGAGCGTCAAGGACCGCATCGGCGTGGCCATGATCGAGGCAGCTGAAGCGGCCGGCCTGATCGACAAAGAGACGGTGATCATCGAACCCACGAGCGGCAATACCGGCATTGCCCTCGCCTTCAGCTGCGCCGCCAAAGGCTACCGCCTGATCCTGACCATGCCCGATACCATGAGCATGGAGCGCCGCGCCCTGCTGCGGCTCTTCGGTGCGGAACTGGTCCTCACCGAAGGGGCAAAAGGCATGAAAGGCGCCATCGTCAGGGCGGAAGAGCTTTCCCGGGAGCACAAGAACAGTTTTGTCCCCATGCAGTTCGAGAACCTGGCCAACCCCGAGGCGCATCGCAGAACCACTGCCGAGGAGATCTGGAAGGACACGGACGGCAAGGTGGACATCGTCGTGTCCGGCGTTGGCACGGGTGGCACGATCACCGGCGTGGCCGAAGTGCTGAAAAAAAGAAAGCCATCGTTCAAGGCGATCGCGGTCGAACCCAAAGACTCGCCCGTGCTGTCAGGCGGCAGCGCAGGCCCGCACAAGATCCAGGGCATCGGCCCGGGCTTCGTGCCCGGCGTGCTGAAGAGCGAGCTTATCGACGAAATCATCCAGGTGACGAACGATGCAGCAGGAGAAGCAGCACGGCTGCTCGCAAAGCATGAGGGCATCCTTGCCGGGATCTCTTCAGGCGCAGCGCTCTGGGCGGCACTCGAGGTGGCGAAGCGTCCGGAGAACGCGCAGAAGCTCATTGTTGTCGTGCTCCCTGATACCGGAGAGCGCTATCTGTCGACCTGGTTGTTCCAGGAGTACATGAAATAGTACGGATACGCTGATGACCAGACCAGTAACAACAAAAGGCCCCATAACACAGGGCCTTTTTTATTGCGACTTATAAACCAAGAAACGGCAGTTGGACGCGGATTTTCGCGGATAAACCAGTCCTTCAATTGAGAAATCACCACAAGTGCGGGCCTTCTCAGTATCAAAAGAGAGTTTTTATAGTCAGTCTTTGTCCGCCTTATCTGCGTTTTGCGGCCAAGTGCTTTTAAAGCTTTACGCTTCAGCTGTCTGCATAAGCTCGATCGGCATGCGCGCCCGTTCGGGCTCGTCGAGCAGGATCGAAGCAGCCTTGGTGAGCTCCGACGGCGTCTTGCCGCCGGCAGGAAGCATGATGAGCGATACCGCATATTCTTCTGCTGCCTTCAGGATCTCCTCGTCGGGATACCCGGACCGAAGCACGTCGGACACCTCGACTCCCTCTGCGGCCAGTGATGTTCTCATAAGCTTCAGCATAGCCGCTGTTCCTTCGCTCACCTGCTCAAGTTCCTTTTTCTCTGCCGCATTGTAGAGGTGCAGGGGAACGATGCCGAGCAGCAGGATCTTCGAGCCCGTGGCCCGGGCCTCTGCAAGGATGTTCTCCCGGTCCCGCAGCAGCATATCCGAGTTGTCCACCGGCACCAGGATCAGGCCGGGCATGATGTACACCGGGCAGGAAGCCTTTTTCGCAATGGCCTTGTAACGGGGCGAGGCAAGTACCAGATCCACCTTCTCAGCTGCTGAAACGCGCAGGGCCTCCTCGATTGCATCGCCCTCTTCCGACAGTACCCGTACGCGAAGATCATTCCGACCGGCTTCGTTGATGATCGTCTCAGCATCCCGCCGGTGCCTCGCTGCCTCGGCGCGGGCGATCTCCTCTGCCCGCGGTCCTGCGTCATAATCAATGAACTGGCTGTTCTGGAAAACCTGCAGCACGATCAGCTCGCCGGCTTTTTCCTTGACCTTCCGAAGCCCATACTGCAGGGCGGCCTTAGACTGGAGCGTTCCGTCGTAAATCGTCAGGATCTTCATAACAGCCTCCAAGATCATTTTATCGTAGTGAAAACAATAAGTGCAACAGAATAAGATTGCGCAACATTTAACTGCACTAAAAATTGGCTGCTTTGTTAGAGCTTATTAACACTATAATGCCAGAAACCCTGTCGCTATGCATTATTTAATTGCACCACATCTTACCATTGCTATTATTTCTCGTAAATTCAATGCATTACAAACAGGCATCACCATTGCAATACCAGGTACCAAGAAAGAATTTGGAAAATACTTCAAAACCCCTGGAGGCCGCAATGAAAAAGTTCGCCATGATGTTTGAAGATCTTTGGGTAGCAATCGCCTTTGCAGAAGAGGGCATCTATGAAAACCCTGCGTTGCTCGAACAGCGGCCCCGGATCGTCGAGCCCGTCCGCATCCATGCTGCTTAGATAGCCAAAAACCGAGGAGGCAACAAATGCACCCCGATGTAATAATGCTCGCGCTCAGAAACGTACTTCTGGTCCAGCTCCTGATGGGCCTTACTTTTGCCGTCAACTCTCCCCGGTTCCAGCAGGAGCTGCTTCGGATCTGGAAGACGCTCAAAGCTCCGTTGGTTGGGAAAAAACCGGTCAAGCCCAACCATAAGTCCGGTAAGTTCTGGGAGATCGACATGACCGATTTCGAACCCTGAGCCGGCGGTCCCCTTAGTACAAGTGCGACACTTCGAACAAGACGTACATAAGGATGGCGACCGGACCCACGGTCACGACCATTGTGGCTGCGTTCCTGGCCGCCTTCCCGTAGATGTCAGTTCGCCCGAGCATGCTCGGTACCATGAGCGAGCCCAGGAACATCATCTGGAACAGCGTAAAAAAATTAGATTGCAAAAATGCGTGTTCAAGGTCCATCGTAAGTCTCCGTTTTATCTTGCCTGAAATGTTTGCCGCAATGCGACACGGGCCTCAGGGCCCGTGCTCAAATCCGCTGAATCATCCCCCGCAGTGCTTACATCGTTTTTGTTGATACCGCGGCAACATGAAGCTTTGCGGCTTCGCTCGCCATCTCCGATGCTCCGACCGCCTGCTGGTACTTGTTGATGATCTTCGTGAACTTCGGCGGGCAGAGCAGCACATCAACCTTCTCGGCCTTGGCAAAGCTGACGATCTCGTCTGTCGGGTTCCCTTCCGTGCTGAAGAGGCTTGCTTTCACGCCCTTGCCCTTCTCGCGGATGATGGTCTTTGCCTCGTCGATGAATTGCGCAGCCTCGGCCCGTGCAGCGCCCTGGGCGCCGATCGTGGCATCGTAATCCACGAACAGCCCGTTGTTGAACACATGGAGCGCAACCACTTCGCCGCCTTTTTCACGGGCCTTATCCATACCGTATACCAGAGCTTCCTTTGCCTGCAGTGTCCCGTCATAAGCAACCATGATCTTCATTGTGCTACCTCCCTTTAGATTTTTTTGTTGTGTTTGCGTGCGACCTTGCAGGACATATTGCATGGGCCGTGCCAGAATTACCGAGCATGTTTTATCAACAGGTTGCATGGCGAGACGCAGTTTTTTCACTGCATGAGGGGGCGCAAGAAAATACTGCGGGAAAGGGGTACGACTGAGGGGATGACAGTGAAGACTTCTCGTTTTCGTGTCAGTCCGATTTCTTCCGCGCTTTGAAAAGGGCGCCTGCGGTGAAGGAAGATGTGCGGAAACCCGTCATGCCGATGAACAGAATGTCGGAAAATCCCGTCCTGCGGAGCGTCAGAAGATGGTCCCCGACCGGGACCGCGCCGCCGATTCATTGCGACCACGCTTCCGCGCTGCCTGTCATGCCCTGAGGCGGTTCCTGCTCCAGCACCACATCGGCGAAGGCAAGCCTGCCCCCCGGTTTCAGCACCCGGTTGATCTCGCGGAAAAGTGTTTCTTTGTCCGGCGATAGATTGATGACGCCGTTCGAGATGACCACGTCGAACGTATTGTCCTTGAAAGGCATGCTCTCCGAACCCACGTGCAGCACCTCGGCATTTGCGATGCCTGCCTTCTGAAGATTTTCGCGCGCCCTTGTCACCATGGCCTCGGTCAGATCGACCCCCTGCACCCTGCCCCCGGGACCGGTCAGCCGCCCCGCGATGTACAGGTCAAAACCCGCGCCGCATCCCACGTCGAGGATGCTCGATCCGGGCTGGACCGGGAACAGGGAAAAAGGATTGCCCACGCCGCAAAAGGATTCGAGCAGATCGGGATGGGCAGCGTCTACGAGCGCGGGATCATAGCCGAGCGCGCGAGCGCCCTCCCGGCCCGTGGGGTAGGCAAACTTTCCCGAGGCCGAGCGGGCCACCTCGGAATACTTGCTCCGTATGGCGTTTCGGATATCTTCCGTTTGCGGCCCTCCCTGGCGGCACGTCCCGGCGCCGCCCGATGGCGCTCAGACCGGTCCTGCGTGTATGTGCTTCTGCTGTTCCTGCATGGTCACCCCTCGTTCACAACTGCCCTGGACAAATGCCGGCGTACTCTCGGCCCCTCTGCTTTACTGAGCAGGCGATCTCTCTCGATACCGGATGGCAAGACCTTTTAAAAAACTCCTGAGGAACTGATCGCCGCATTCCTTGTAGTGCTTATGGTCTTTTTTTCTGAAAAAAGCCGAGAGCTCCGAGCTTGAGATTTCGACCTCTCCCAGCTTCAGGATGCCGAGCATATCTTCCTCTTTCAGCTCCAGGGCGATCCTGATCTTTCGCATGATGGCATTATTGGTCAAGGGCTGGTCCGGCCGCTTCACCTGCCCCGGTTCGGCTTCTTTTTTGCCCCGTTTATGAACAATGAATCCGTCCAGAAAAGCTCCCAGGACCGTATCGCTGCAGGCAGCATATCCTGGTTCCTCCTCCTTCTTCAGGAGGTTCTTCAGACCAACGAGCTCGACAGTTTGACCGCCCTGTTTGAATATTTCGAGCATGGTGGGATCGTTAAGGTTCAGGGCGTAGCGCATTCGTCGTAAAATATCATTGGGCGTCATAATGTCCTTACTGTATCTCGCCTTGAGCGACAGCGCAAGGATAATCTTGCCTCCTTTCCGGTTAAATTTTTTTGCGATAGCGCCGCCGGAGTATTGGCACATCGTTCTACGTATTCTTTAGCAGCTCCGCACTTGAAATTGCCGCGGGAACTCGTTATTATAGCAACATGAACGATACTACGGGCTCTCTTTGCGGAATATGCGACCTGCCGCAGAATGAATGCGTTTGTTATTGCGCGTGAAGCCATGTCTGCCCCCTGGACCAGGGGGAAACATACTGCCCGGTCTGCCTGCCGGAGCCTGAACCCGAGGCCGGCAATGACTGCGGCGTCTGACGTACGATGCAACGCACGCCTTTTTTTTCTATCATCTTTCTGCTGTTTCTTATATAGTATTCTTGCATTGTACGAGGCGCATGTCGGACCTGTTTTGATGGGTGAATGAAGCCAGGGAACGGTTTGGCTGCAGGCATATAAATCTCATATACGAAAGAGGTGAGGAACAATGGCACAGTCTCGTCAGGGAGCAAAAAAGGAAGTTAAAAAACCGAAGAGCAAAAAGAAGTAACAGGTTCAATGCTCAACAAAGACGAAAGGGAGCTTTTGGCTCCCTTTCTCTTTTGCTCCCGACCGCTGCAGATGCCTCATCATGCTGACTTGAGGTGCCGCTCTTTCTCTTCGACATAAGCGGCTTTACCCGCCTCAATCGCCCCGGAGATGGCACTCGTGCCCTCCGTGTACAGTTCCCTGCCCTTTTGAATGGTAAACGCAACATTATCCTTCGTCTTCATCGCAAGGTCCTTTATGTCCGTCCGCACCTCTCTTCCCGATTTCGGCGCCAGGAGGAGCGCAATACCTGCTCCCACGAGGCCGCCCACCAGGAAGGGGACTACCACCGAACGTCCTTGCACCCCAATTTCCTTTTTTTCAAGTTCCTCTTTCATGGTCATCACTCCTTTCTTCTTTAATGCCTTTTACCAGAGTTGCCACTCCGGTCCTGATGCCTGCCTTGAGGCCCGCAAGATCGGCCCGTGCCTCAACGCCGGCTGTGTCTTTCATGACGCGGTACAATGTTCTTACTTCCTGCTGAAGATCGGCGACCGACGAGGTTATTTCCCGCACGTCTTCGGTCACCACCGTTACATTATCGCTGATCTTTCTGAAATTCTCGAGCGTTACCCGGAGCTCGACCAGCACAGCAAGCGTGTCTCTTGACGACAGCGTGACGAACTGCCGGAGAGCTGCTGCAGCGCGATAGGCGTTCACCTGGTAGGCGATCGAGACTAAGGCGTAGATGATGAAGACCACCACGCCGGTATTTGCAAGCACTTCGTTCATGTTCGCCCTCTGATGCGTACTAGCCCGTTTTTTTGAACTTGTCCTTCGCTTCGGTAAAAGCATGCTTGAACTCGTCCCAGGCGGCTTCCACGCCCGCCGTCATGGACTCCCAGGCCTCATTGCCCGCGCCTTTCAGCTCCTGAAGCCTCTTGGCAACAGCTTCTCTTTTCGTTTTCATGTCTTTGATTCGGTTTTCATAGGTGATCCCGGCATCTGCCTTGGCAGCGCGTGCCTTGAACTCCAGCTCGTCGATCTTTCTCGACCACTCTTTAAGCTGGGCCGTCATCCTGTCAATATACTCTTCCCTGTTTTTCATGACCACTACCTCCTGGATGCATCGGGTTCGCTGACTCCGTTTTCCCTTTTTCCCTGCTGCTTATACTTTTACTATAGCACCAGTGGAACAGCACGGCCGGAAAATCCGACGGTCATCCTCCGGCGAGCGTGATTATGAGCATAAAGTACTAGTCTTTCCCCTGATTACATTTTTTTGTAGGGGCAGGCTTCAAACCTGCCCTGCCTTGTACCTTGTTCAATGTTCGAGGGGCAGGTTATAAACCTGCCCCTACAAGGCGATGCAGACAAACCGCGAAATTTGACTAAGAAAGGTCTGCATGCTAGTATTGCTCCCATGCTCATGCCCATCCTTGAAACGCGCAGCATTTCCAAGACCTACAGAGCAGGAGACCGGAAGATCGCGGTGCTCGATGCGGTGTCCCTTTCCGTAGCCGACGGCGAGTTCCTCGTGGTCCAGGGCGAAAGCGGCAGCGGCAAATCAACGCTGCTCTCCATCCTCTCGGGCCTCGACAGCGTTGACAGCGGCAGGGTTCTCATCGAAGGCAAGGACATTACCGAGCTCTCGGAGGACGAGCTGGCGCCGCTCCGGAACAGCTTCTTCGGATTCGTGTTCCAGTCCTTTCACCTGGTGCCGTCGCTTACGGCTTTGGAGAACATCATGTTCCCCGCCGAGCTGCGGGGAGACCTCCGCGCGCAAGAAAAGGCCGAAGAGCTCCTCCGCCGCGTGGGGCTGTCGGACCGCGGCGCAAGCTTTCCCCACCAGCTCTCAGGCGGGGAAAAGCAGCGCTGCGCCATCTGCCGCGCGCTGGTCAACGACCCGCGGATCATCTTTGCCGACGAGCCCACAGGCAACCTCGATTCCATGAACGGCGCAGGCGTGCTGGAACTCCTCTTGGAGCTCCACCGGGAGCGCAAGACCACGCTGGTCCTGGTCACGCACAGCCGGGAGATCGCCGAAAAGGCCGGGCGCGTCGTGCTGCTGCGCGACGGCAGGATCGCGACCGGCAGGGACCATGGGTAAGATCCATCTGGTCCGCCGCCAGCTAACCGGCTCACTGCACCAGGCAGCGATCTTCGTTCTCTGCGTGGTCCTCTCGCTCGTGACCCTGGTCTCGCTCAGCGGGTTCAGCCAGAGCGTCCACTCGTCCTTTCTGAAAGACGCCCGGCAGCTCCATGCCGCCGACATCATCATCCACTCCCATTCCCTGCCTTCCAAACCGCTGCAGCAGGAACTGTCTGAACTGGAAAAGCAGAAGAAGATCGCCAGCGCGCGCACCTATGAATTTTACTCCATCGTGCGCACCGCCCGGGGAGACGCCTCGCTTTTGTCAAACCTGAAGGTCGTTGATCCGGGCTATCCCTTCTACGGGACAGTCCAGCTTGCCTCGGGAAGAACGCTCGGCGAGGTCCTGACGCGCGGCAACATTGTCGTGGAGCAGGCCCTGCTCGACCGGCTGCACCTGAAGATCGGTGACCGGGTCAGGATCAACAAGTCAACCTTTACCATCCGCGATGTGGTCCTGCTGGAGCCTGACCGGCCGGTCAACTTTTTCTCCCTCGGCCCCCGCGTGTTCATCGCCACGAGCGACCTCGCCGCACTCGAGCTCGTAGGCAAAGGCAGCCGCGTGGACTACACCCTCCTCGTCAAGGTCATGGACCAGAAGGGCCTGGAAAGGATCGCCGCAGGACTTAAAGCCGCTTCGCTGACCGACCGCGAGCGGGTCGAGACGTACCGCACCGCGGGCTCGGGAGTGAAGCGCTTTTTTGACAATTTTCTCTTTTTCCTGAACCTCATCGGCATCTTCACGCTGCTCCTGGCGGGCATCGGCATCCAGAGCTCGCTTTTCGCCTTTCTGAAGGAACAGGAGCGGACCATCGCCATCATGAAAGCCGTTGGCGCCGGAAGCCCGTTCATCATCAGGAATTATGTTGCCCTGGTCTCCGTACTCGGTTTGATCGGCACAGGGATCGGGATCGGCGCGAGCTTTCTTCTCGAGCGGTTTCTGCCCGGCCTGTTCCAGGGGCTGCTTCCCGCCAACATCGAGCTGACCATCTCAGGAGCGGCGGTTGGTGAGGGCGTTCTTTTGGGATTCGTGGTCGTGGTCCTCTTTACCATCATTCCCCTGCTCAGGCTGAAGGACGTGAGACCGCGCGCTATCTTCGGCAAATCCGGAGGAGAAGGCCGGAACCGTTCTACGTGGCTCTTAGCAGCCGGTATTGCCGTCTTCTTTTCTCTCATGGTGTTCTGGCGGCTGCAGGAAGTAAAGACCGGGGTCTCCTTCGTGCTTGGCATGGCCTCGCTCATCGCCGTCTCTCTCGCCTCCGCCGTGGCCATCCTCAGGCTCCTGCGCGCGCTCCGCCCAAGGAACCTGGTGCTGCGGCAGGCCTTGAAGGGGCTGTTCCGGCCGGGCAACGCCACGCGCGTCATCATGGTGACGCTCTCCGCCTCGCTTGCCGTGATCTTCTCCATCTCCCTCGTCGAAAAGAACCTTGATGCGACCTTTGTCAGTTCCTATCCGCCCGACTCGCCCAATGTTTTTTTCATCGACATCCAGCCGGCGCAGAAAACCGCCTTTGCCCAAGAGCTCGGCATGCCGGCTGTTTTTTATCCCCTGGTCCGGGGCATTGTCGTGGCGATCAACGACGTCAAGATCGACCGCGAACAGGAGCGTGAGAAGCGCGGCGACAACCTGGGCCGCGAGTTCAGCCTCACCTACCGGGACACCATGCTGGATGACGAGCGGATTCTTGCCGGAGGGTCGCTGTATCAAAAGGACTGGCAGGGGCCGCAGGTGTCGGTCCTCGACACGGTGCTCAAGATGCAGGACATGAAAGTGGGCGACCGCATGACTTTCCGCATCCAGGGCATCCCCATCGAAGCGCGGATCTCGAGCATCAGGACCAGGACAAAGGCGTCGCTCCAGCCCTTTTTCTTCTTTGTCTTTCAGCAGGACACCCTGCAGGACGCGCCCCAGACCTACTTCACCGCCCTGCACGTCGAGCAGGAGCGCGTTCCCCTGCTCCAGAACCGCATCGTGGCCGCCTTCCCCAACGTGAGCGTCATCGACGTGACCGGAACCATCGCCGCCTTCTCGAAGATCATGGCGCGGCTCTCGACGATCGTCAACTTCTTCACCCTTTTCAGCGTCGTCGCCGGCATCCTGATCATCGTCAGCTCCGTGGTCGCCACGCGCTACACGCGCATTCAAGAGGCGGTCTTCTACAAGATCCTCGGCGCCCGGGGCCGGTTCGTGCTGGCGATCTTCGCCAGTGAAGGCCTGCTTATCGGGCTGGCCAGCGCCGCAAGCGCCCTGGCCATCGCCCAGATAACGGGCTGGATCGTCTGCACCTATGCGCTTGAGGTCGACTATCAGCCCTTCGTCGGCGCCAGCCTGCTCATGGCCCTGGCGACCATGTGCATTGTCGTGGCTGTGGGCCTGGTGGCCGCGGTACCGATCCTGCGCCACAAGCCCGCGGCGTTCCTGCGGGAGCAGGCGGAGGAGTGAGGAGCGTGTGTGTAGGACCTTTGACACGGATCACGGCGGATAAGAACCGGATAAAATCTGATTTTTCTGGAGGGCAGATCAAGATCAGCTTCCTGGTTTTTCCGATCTTATCATAGCTAAATCCGCCCTTATCCGTGTCAAGGAAGTGGACCTGATTTTGCTTGATGCCGACCTGGCCTGGTTTAATACGAGGAAAATTATGAAAAGAACCATGATCCGGCAACTGTATCTCATTCCTGCTCTGTGCATGCTTTTCGCAAGCAGCCCATTGCAGAGCCATGCAGCGCCTGCTTCAGAGCCGCGATCCCAAGGCACCATCGTTGCCGTGGGCGACAGCCTCACCGCCGGGCTCGGCGTGAATGAAGAGGACGCCTACCCGGCGCAGCTCGAAAATAAACTGCGCGCAGCGGGATACGACTGGAAGGTCGTCAACGCGGGCATCAGCGGCGAAACGAGCAGCGGCACGCTCTCGCGCATCAACTGGGTGATGAAGCTCAGGCCGGACATCGTTATCCTGGAGACCGGGGCCAATGACGGTCTGCGCGGCATTGATCCGCGCCTGACCAGAAAGAACATCGACGAAACCATCCGCATCCTGAAGCAGCAGAACGTAATGGTGGTTTTGGCAGGCATGATGATGGTCAGGAACCTGGGGCGGGAGTTCACGCAAGACTTTGCCGATATCTATCCCTCCCTCGCAAAAAAGCACGGCCTGATCCTGGTCCCTTTCTTTTTACAGGATGTGGCCGGCAATCCCTCCCTGAACCAGCCCGACGGCATTCATCCCACGGCAGCGGGTTACCGCATTATTACGAATACGATTTACCCCTTTGTGCGCAAAGCCATCGACACGAACAAGAAGGCCAAATAGCAGCGATCCCGCATCATCCATTACCTCATTGGTTCTAAGAGAAATGTCCTCTCCCCAACGAGGGAGAGGGTAGGGTGAGGGAGATCCCTCCGGGATATAACAATTTCTGTTTCGCTTGTATGAGTTTTTGATTTGCTTCGTCGGCTAAAAGTCCAGCGGACTTTTCACCTCTTGCCCGGGTTTGGGCGGAAGGCAGTGCAGATAGATCATCGTGGTCCTGATATCGGAATGGCCCAGCAGCGTCTGGATCGTGCGGATGTCGTAGCCCGCCTGAAGCATGTGCGTGGCGTACGTATGTCGGAGGGTGTGAGGAGTAACGCGCTTCGTGAGTCGGGCTTTTCTGACCGCATCGGACAGAGCATCCTGAACATGCGTTTTATGAAGATGATAGCGCCGCAGCTCTTTCGTATCGGCAACAAACGTCAAGGACTCCTGCGGCATAAACCATTGCCAGACCAGCTCCTTTGCAGCCTTTGGATACTTTTTCTCAAGCAGGTCTTCAAGAAACACGCCCCAGAACCCCGCTGCCAGGTCTCTGTCATGAAGTTTTTTTACGGCTTCCATTTGGTCCAGCAATTCAGCAGTGATCTTTTTTGGGATGGGTACGGTGCGGCTTTTATTGCCTTTTCCGCGGACCGTGAGCATCCCGGCGTCAAAATTAAAATCCTTTGCGCGCAGGGTAACGCTCTCGGTCACGCGAAGTCCGCAGCCGTACTGGAGCTGGGCGATGAGCTTGTTGGGGTATGCGAGATGCGCCAGAATTGCGTCGACTTCGTGACGCAAAAGGACCACGGGGATATAATTCGAATTTTTCGCCCGGGGAATGTCTTTGAGAATTCCGAGATCCTTTTTAAGAACATAGCGATACAGAAACAGCAGGGAGTTGAACGCCTGGTTCTGGTGACTTGAGGACACCTTGCAATCCACCGCCAGATAGGTAAGATACGCCTTCACCTCCGCTGATGATAACGCCTGCGGATGCTTGTTTTTCAAGTAGTATTGGAACTTGCGGATCCAGTTTGCATATGCCTTCAGTGTATTTCGCGAATAGTGCCGCAGCTTGATCTCCGACGCCAGGTCCGCAATGGCTTTGTCCCAAGCCGGAGATTCCGTTTTTCTCAAGTAGCGCCATTCATCATAACGATTCCCCCCCTTTGAACGGGGCGCGAAAGGCTTTTCTGATGCCGCCGGTGAAGATCCGTCACCGGATTCCTCCTTCTCCCAGGTTTCTCCAGTCATGGGAATGTTCGCCGATGTATCATTTTCATCCCCTTCAAGGGGAGGGTTAAGGTGGGGATGGGTTTGACTGAACGTTGTTTTCCCGACGTCCTGTTTCTCCGGTTCGCTCCCCTTTCGTTGCAGCAGCGCGAATAACAGCGAAACGGCATCCGCCGCCTCTTCCACTTGCTTCGCAGTTTGATTCTTTGACCGCAGTTTTTCGGCAAACAGCCTCACTTGGTCAGACTTGGCATCGGGCGGAGAATATTTTGCGCGATAATCGAGAAAATACCGCAGCCACTTCCGGTAATCAGCGTGGGCGGAGACGGGAACATTCCGCTGCTTTAGAATGTCGTCAAATTGAATAAGAATATCTTTCGGGATAGGTTCCATAGGATAGTCACACCTCGCATTCGTATAGTATAGGCGCCCCAAAATTTCGTCATATTTTACCGAATACCGCTGAATAGTCAATTTTTTTATTATCTTGACACTCATGGAAGCATAAAATATACTCCGCATGTAATTGATAATCAGCACTCGAGTAACTTTCGCATTATTGGCACTTTCCGCATCATCTTTTAGATTTTCAATCAAGACGATATCACGAACATAATAAAAACAAAGCTTTCGACTATATCAATACGGCATGCATCTTGCTAAACTCTATATTTCCGGAAATCCGTTGATATATAGGGGGCTACTCAATAACTAGTTGGCTGATAATGAAATGAAAACCCAAATATCGGAAACTTGTATCATCTGTGGCTGTCTGCTTCATAGGACTAATGGCACCTACGCAAGCCCGAATGCAGAAGGTCGCTCTCATGCGTCCAAACATCATTATGTTCCGGAGAGGTTTTTTGGCCGGTCAAGTAATCGTAGAGGCACTCAAAGAGGTAAAATATTCGACAGTTGCCCTTGGGGACATGAACGTGAAGCCGCTATCTTTTGCTATGACTGTCACGAGGAATTACTCCATAATCCGATTCTCCTGCCTGAAGATATCAAGCGGTTTTCAGACATCGTCCGAAGCAGAGGACTTGGAGAACATATAAAGACCGAATCACGAAAGAAAATTGCCGAAAGAATTAAGCTGTTTCATGAAATAATACAGCGTGGGCTTGAGGAAATATCCAGAGAAAACAGCCAACAATAAAATCGAGGCGATCGGGAATAGCCGCTGCGGTTGGAAAATTGATGGTCTTACGAAGAATATCGCGAAGGATATCGTTGCATCTTATAAATTGTTGTCATATGTAAAAAAGAAATAAATCAACTGACATCTTACTCAAATATGCCGCGTCCTTGCTCGGGAAAAGAGGATAATGAGAAATGAAGAAATTTATTTTTGTCTTGGTTGTTGCGATTGGGCTGTCTGGATCAGTTAATGTTTTCTCCAGAGATGACGAACATCTTCAGGATATCACAAATTGGACACCCTTCTTTTCAGAAGGAAAGACACTGTCTTACGAGCATGAGGATGGGGATTTTCTGAGCGTAAAAACATATAAGTATGAGGATGCTGTTGGATATGAGTATTTTTACGTTAAAGTTAATTTACCTCAGGATAAACTTGAAAAATTTCAAGAGGCATTGAAAAAAAATGACGCCAAGAAATTTAAAAATGTAAAAATTGGCAATATGATTTACTGGTATCGCATGGATTGTCAAAATGAGATGATCGAGTTAATAACATCCTATCTATATTCTGACAATAATGATTTTATAGTAGCTTACAATAGAATAAAAGATACAAAAGCTGAGCCCTTTAAAGGATCACCATTTGAACGTATACCGTTCAATAAGGAATGGATAAAACAAGCAAAAAAAGAAGCCGAGACAAGAGACAAATTAATAAAATTTAAAGCTGAGGCCCTTGTCACGATCGATAAGCTTGAAGTCAACCCATACGAGTTTGAAGGCCATACAATAGCGGTTGTTGTACAGTTCAAAAAGATGCTTTCAAAGAACTCGGCATCTTTTTATAGCGGATATACTGACATGGAAAATCACACCAATGTTCATGATGAAATCATTGTTACCGGAATACCAAAGGGTTCTCACTTTGAGTCTGGTCTCTATGCTCCCAAGATGATGTTAGTTCTCAAGGGCAAGGGCACCTTAGCAGGTACCAATGCTTTTGGTGCGCAGATTAAGGCCCCTCATTTCCAATGGATTAAGATAATATCCGGGGAGCAGCCTTCGGCCTTCGAGGACCAGCGAGATGTCAGTAGAAAAAATGCTCTTCAAAATATGAGAAATGGACGTCCAAGTAATGCTCAATAGGGAACCATGGCCGCAGTAGGCCATTCGATTCGCTGATTCCAACCAGCGGCTCGAAACCAACGGGGCTTCGCCCCGTGGCTCAGCCACGCGTTGTCCTAGGAGTTCTTAATGAATTGTTCGACATTAAATCAATATATCGATTTGATAAAAATGATGGCTTCCGCCTTTATCGGTGCTGCGGTTGCGATAATATCAGTTGTAGTATCAAATTATTATGCCAATAAGCGACTTCTAATCGAGATAAAAGAAAAAGAGAAAGACAGAGGGGGCCGACTGCTCGAAAAACTCTCTGATCATGTAATTAGCGCTCATCTGGAAGTTTTGCAGGTACTTATTAAGTATAAAAATGCTCTCTACTTTCAAAGTGCATTACTTAGCGGCGATTATTTCTGGGGATTAGTAACGCCAAAAGAAAATCCGAATTTTATTTTTATGTTCAATGAACTTGGAGACTTGATCATCGCAAAAGAAATTTGGCTTCAATCGAGCTGTACGGAACAACTGAGGAAGCTTTGGTTTGAACTACAAGAAGGAAGAGAAGCTGAGCTGCAGACACATGGTAAATCTGATGATGAAGTGAGTGTTATCATGGGTCCGGTTTACTCCAGGGTTATCAGTGAAGTAGACAAATCTATTAATGCCGTGCGAAATTCAATTGGCTTGGATAATTTCGATCGACTGGCAGGTCGGCTGCCCTAGCTGTTTTGGGGTTTGAAATTAGTAGGTGTTGAACCTGAAATTCAACCGGTCAACCATATAACAACCAGTAGGTGTACAGCGCCGCGCCTTGCGGCGCGTGACCGGTGCGTCAGAAATTGGCGCTGAAGCAAAAGGAGCCAATTATGATAAGCCAAGATGTTGAACATGGATGGCAACAGCATTTTCCAACATATCATTTTGCTGATCGTGATATTGCCATCGAAGAATACAAAACAGCTGCCAAAAGCCTCGAAGCAGAAGAACGCGTTTTTTTGAATGCTTCGAATATCGCTATTGTTACTTCTGCGGGTTTTGGCTCGTTGGCAGTTGGCTCACTTGACAACCTGACTGTTAGATTTGCAAACGTTGTACCACCAACGTTGACCTTGGCTATTATTATCATCCTTACCTGCGGCTTCTCTTTGGTAGCTTTGAGATATTTTGCTGATAGGCAGAAAGCAGTCGTTTTCGCAGCAAGAAAAATTATAGTACTGCGTCGAATGCTTGGCCTCAATTATGGAACTATTCAACTGGTCCTACCAAATTGGCGTATTGAGGGTGCTGATGAACCATTTGCCGTGCGTCTCTTTCCGGGGTGGAATACTTACGTAACGTATCCATATTATGCATTAACCGGCATCTCTTCTGTTGTTCTTTTCTTTCTCTTGGCCTCACTCGTCGCTCAGCATTCTATATCATCAACGCTTGGCAACTTGCCTCCATGGTTCATAATCGCATCAATATCCGTACTTTGGGCTATTTGTCTGGCTTGCATTTATCGTAAGGCCCTTTTAGATACTCATGAACGTATGGGCTTGCTTATCGCTCGAAATATTGCTACTGCCTTACATCTGAAATTGGTAAATAATTTTGAGTATGTGATCTATCGGGCCACATTAGCAAGGTACGAAATAAGCCGACTAAAAGTTGATTTGTCGAATCTCAAGCAATTACTTGTTCAAATAGAAGATCGAAGTTTTTATAGACACCCAGGTATAAGTGTAAAAGCTTTGGTACGCGCGCTATTGGGAGTAATAAAAGTGAAGCGGCGCTCCGGAGGCTCTACAATTACACAGCAAGTTGGCCGAACTTTATTTATTATTGATCAGACTAAACTTATTCGGAGAAAGTGCGTAGAACTCTTCATTGCTTTGTGGGTGAATACAATATTCGCAAAGGAAGATCAACTTGAACTATATCTTGCCGCTGTTAGATTTGAACGCGGCGTCTATGGTGTTCTTGATGCAATGCAATATTACTGGGGACAGATAATCACTAGTCCATCGCGCGCAGAGGCGTTTTTCCTAATAGAAAGAGTATCAAATATCCGTTCACTCTTTCTAACGGATAAAGTTATTCAAGTCGCCAAATCCGCTATTGATGCCGGGCAATTAAAAACAGAGGATATTGCAGAGCTTGCCAAGCTGTATGAACAGGCTATTTCTAATGGAAAAATAATTGATCCAAAAGGTGGCATTGCACGAATGGCCAGCGAGTTGTCTACTTCCAACAAGCGCGTCCACAGCGACGCGCCAGAAGGCGGCGCGTGACGCGCGTGGTTATTCATCGAAATAAACCTACGAGGAGGCGGACATGATCCGGATCAAGCAACAGTTCACAATATTCCTCATGGTAGCTTTTATCTTTGCATTCTACTGTGTTACTTGGGTGCAGGCAAAGAATGCGGAGGTAAACGATAGCCACCGCTTTGCCCTCAACTTCAATGAGGCTATGAATCGCTGTATTCAAAGTGGATGTACAAACGTCGAGGAGATCATTGGGTTCTTTGCGGATGATGCCAGTTACATAGACGATGCGGGTCAAGTCTGGAATGGAAGAGCGAGTATTCGCAAGCGGCTACTTCGTACTAAGTCAGATGCAGCGACATCGGATCGCATTGAGGGCATAGATGTGGCGGGTTCGGTGGTCACCTTGCGCCTTGAAAGACGCCGCGTTTTCAAAACTGGTAAATACGATGCAGCCGAGATTAAGCCCCACGTGCAGGTTATTCTTTTGAAGACTGGTCGAATTGCACGCCTGATTAGTGTTATCTCCCCGGACGAGAAGTAAAGGCCATTGAAATATGCCATCTGCAGGGTACAGGCGCTCTGCAAGACATGCCCATAAAAAATCAAAAGGAACAGAAAATGACCGATCAGAGAAAACTTGGTGGTTGGCTGCGTTTATGGATATTGCTGTCGGTCTTATATTTAATCCTTGTAGGTATCGTAGTAGTTATGTCATTACCGAAAGCAGAGGATATAAGCCACTCTCAGGCATTTTATGACAAACTATCTCCAGATATGAAGAAGAAGCTACTTGGCAACGAAAACTCCGAACAATACATAGACGATAAATCTGAACTTTTGAAAGAAGCCTCTCGACGCAAACTTATAACAGAAGTAGAGATGCCCAACGGACACATAATGGTGTTTCGTAGTGACCTCCCCAGAGAAGAAATGGAAGCAATGTCACGTGAATACTGGAAGACAGTAGAAAGTGAAGCAACAAGTAAAAGAATTAAATACACAGGAATGGCATTCGTGTGGTGGCTTATACCAGTCGCTGGGTTATATGGATTAGGCTGGTCTGTGGGTTGGGTGTTTAAGGGATTCAAAAAGTAAAAACAACATAGGTGACGTTGATACCTGACGTGCATTTATCGGAACGATTTTTCTAACCTGCGCCTCGACAGCGACGCGCCAAAAGCGGCGCGTCAGGCGCGTGTTGAACAAAAGGGATAGACACAACCAAGGAGGCCACCGATGAAATGGTTTTCAGTGATGTTGGCTTTTGTGGCAGGCGCGGTCCTGCCGCTGCAGGCGGGCATCAATTCCCAGTTGAAAGGCTATGCGGGCAGTGCTGTCGTGTCGGCGTTCATTTCGTTCCTCGTAGGGACCGCGGCGCTGTTTGCGATGACGCTCGGTTTGCGGCTGTCGTGGCCATCCCTGCCCGTGCTTGCGCAAGCGCCCTGGTGGGCGTGGACCGGCGGCCTGCTGGGAGCCGCGCTCGTCTACCTCTTGATCGTGCTGGCCGAGAGCCTGGGCGCGGCCGTGATGGTCGCCCTTATTATAACGGGACAGATGGTGGTCTCGCTCATCCTGGACCACTACGGCCTGGTCGGGTATGCCCGGCACCCCATCAATCCCGCGCGCGTCCTGGGGACGGTGCTACTCCTGGCTGGCGTGTTCCTGATACGGTATAAATAGCCGGTAGGTTGGGCACCGGGTTCGTGCCCAACAACTTTCCGCAAAAAGCTGATCGCGAGGAACCGAATGGGGTCATGCTTGAAGATTGAGTTATTGACATGTTTCATTCAGAAATAGCTGAAGGATTCTACGTTCAGACTGTTGAGCAGTAGGTGTACTCGGTAATTACGGCATTTTTTTTGCCACCGATCGTCAGTTAAAGCGAGGCCGGGCTGTTTCGGACCCGAGCCGCAAAAAAAATGCCGGCAGGAACCATCTCCTGCCGGCATGTACGTTTTGACCGTTCTCCGCTGCTCTCTCCCTACTGCTGACCACCCATACCTGCCCCGGGCCCCCGCTGCCGTCCGGGACCGTTCTGATGCATGCCGCCGCCCATGCCCATGGGCCGTTCGGGCCTGCACTTCTTCAGTTCATCGGCGCTCTTTGCCGCCTCAACGCAGGCCTTTTGCGTGTCGAGCATTGTCCTGCGTTTCTCGATCATGGTAAGCATGTGGGTCCTCATTTCGCTGAAGTTCTCGGGTGTTATCTCTTTTCTCATCATCATCTGGTCATCGGGGCCAGGACCGCTTTGGGACTGCTGTGCAAAGACGTTTGAAGAAAGGGTCGCCAGGAACAGCACGGCAACGGCAAAACTGAACAGGGTTTTCATGGGTCGTTCCTCCTCTTGGGGATAGTAAGATGCATTACATAAAGTGAGACACCGGTACCGGGAAAAGGTTAAATGAGGGATACGTCCCCCCTCACCCCCGCCCCTCTCCCTCGAGGGGAGAGGGCAGAGTGCTTGGTTATCGAGAGGGCGATCTTACAAAGCGCTGGGATGGGATTTCTGGGTCTTTTTTCCGACAAACTCCATAAGCAGCCTCCTGGCTTCGGTCGAGATCTCGGTGAACGCCAGTCCATATTGATGGCTCTTTTCACCGGTTGTCTGTGCAAGGACCCTCACGATCTTGCCCGATGCCTGCACCTGCTTTGCATCGGGAAGAAAGAAGGAAAGTGACAGGCGCGCGCCCTCGGCCAAAACTTTGTCGGTGTCGATAAGAATGCCGGTGGCGCTGATGTTCCTGGAACGGCAGAAGAAGCTGTCATCTTTGGAGCACCCCTCGATGCTGGCACTGAGAAGCACGCGGTACGTGTCACGGGATGCAATATCCAGGAGCTGCTGCGCTTTTACGATCAGGACGAGGGGATGCACCGGGTGCAGCAGCACCGCATTCGACCTGCACCGCGAGCTTTTTTCGATTGCCGCGGGGTTATTCCCGCAGACCATGATAAGCGAGACCGCCCGGAGGGCCTCCTCCTGCCGGATGACGGAGCAAAACTGCTCGGTCGGCATACCGGGCATTTCGAGCTGCGTGATGATGAGGTTCACGTGTTCCGCTCGGTGAACCTTCAATAATTCATCGTTCGTTGCTGCGGTAAAAATGGCAAAATCAGAACGGTTGAGAACGCTGTTCTCCTGCTTCAATGATGCAAGGAGTTCCTGAGCAACGAGCACTTTTTTCATGACAACCTCCTAAACCCCCCTCACCTGTATCCTCTCCCCCGAGGGGAGAGGGTAGGGTGAGGGGGGTTCATTTGCCCTTGTGCTGTTCTGGCCGTTACGTCAGCCGCAGCAGCGCAGCGGCGTTCTTATAGAACAGCTTTTCCCTCCGCGCATCGGAAAGCTTCAGCGCTTCCGTCCGCTTCAGCATCTCCAACTGGTCCGTCCAGGGGCTGTCGCTGCCGAAGAGCACCCGGTCCTCATCAAAATGGTTGATGAGCCTGATAAACTCCTGGTCGCTTACCTCGTTCAGGGTCAGGGACGTTTCGGTATAAACGTTTGCGCAGTCGCTGAGGCAGCTGATGCGCTCCCACTGCTTCCATCCCCCGACGTGGGTGCAGACGATGGTGAGGTCCTTGAACCAGTTGGCCACCTTTTTAACGCGCTCCACGTTGGCCTGGGTATTGCCCGGGAAGGCCATGTCATACCCGCTGTGGAACATGACGAAGAGGCCGCAGCTGGCGACCAGTTCGTAAAACCCGTACATCCACTTGTCGTCGATGTTGAAATTCTGATACTGAGGATGGAGCTTGACGCCGCGGATCTTCGCGTTCTGCGCCTGGCCCAGCATGTCCTCGACCTCCTCAGGTGAGTTGGACGGGCTGAATGAGACGAGCGGGTAAATACTGCTGCTCCCGATCCCCTTGCAATACTCCAGGATAGGGAACATCTGAGACGGCTTTGTTGCTATGTTCGCCACCAGGCTCGCGGAAATGTTCGCCCGCTTCATGGATTCCTGCAGGCCCTTTAGCGTCCCGTCGGTCTGGGGCCGGTACGTGCCCGAGTCGGCGGCCAGCGCGTCCATGGCCTGTTTGGCGATCTTGTCCGGGAAGATGTGGGTGTGGAAGTCGATCACGTTCATAAAGCGCTGTACCTCTCTTTTTTAGTGAAACAGGATCAAAGCCATTGACACTGAAAAATCCGATAAAAATATGATTTACACAGATACGTCGACTACCTTGTCCTTAAATCATAGCCTTGTCAGTGGAAATCAGTGTCAAAAAAGTCGTTGTATCCCGTTCCTGCAGTTGCTGCTAGAATTTTCTATTGTCAATCACGCGTTTTGCTTTTCCCTCGAACCGTTCCAGCTTTTTCTTTTCCACAAGCTTTACTTCCACCGAGATCCCGAGCTCCGAGGCCAGCCGCTTTTTGATGGTTTCCTTGAGCGCGCTCTGCTTCTTCATTTCATCGAAGAACATCGATTCCGAAACCTCGACGTTGACCGTGGTCTCGTCGAGCGCGCCCTTGCGGTCGATGATGATCTGGTAGTGCGGCGCCACGCCTTCGATCTCGAAGAGCACGGTCTCGATCTGCTGCGGGAACACGTTCACGCCGCGGATGATCAGCATGTCGTCGGTCCTGCCCATGACGCGCGTCATCCTGCGCATGGTCCTTCCGCAGGCGCAGGGTTCCGGGATCAGGCGCGTGAGATCGCGGGTCCGGTAGCGGATCATGGGGAAGGCCTCTTTGGTAAGCGTGGTGATGACCATTTCGCCGATCTCGCCGGTCTTGACCGGCTCCAGGGTCTCGGGGTTGATGAGCTCCACCAGGAAGTGGTCCTCGGCGATATGCAGGCCGTGGCGTTCCACGCACTCTCCGGCAACGCCGGGGCCCATTACTTCGGACAGGCCGTAGTTGTCCGTGGCAACGATCTTGAGCTTGCTTTCGAGCTCCTTCCGCATGGCATCGGACCAGGGTTCGGCGCCGAACAGGCCGAATTTCAGGGACAGGGCGTTGGGGTTGATCCCCATTTCCATCATGGTGTCGGCGATCAGCATGGCATAGCTCGGCGTGCCCACGAGCGCCGTGGTCTTGAAGTCCTGCATGATCTGGATCTGACGGCGCGTGTTGCCGCTGGAGATCGGAATGACCGAAGCGCCAAGCCGCTCTGCCCCGTAGTGCAGGCCGAAAGCGCCGGTGAACAGGCCGTAGTTGAAGGCGATCTGGACCACATCGTCCTTGGTGATGCCGCCGGCAGCCAGCACGCGCGCCACGAGGTTCGACCAGGTCTTGATGTCGTTCCTGGAATAGCCCACGACCGTGGCCATGCCGGTCGTTCCCGACGAGGCGTGGAGGCGGACGACCTCCCGGAGCGGCAGGGCGAAGAGCCCATAAGGGTAGTTGTCCCGCAGATCGCTCTTGGACGTAAAGGGAAGCTTTCTGAGGTCTTCGAGCGATCGCAGATCGTCGGGATTGAACTTGACCTCGTCAAATTTCTTCCGGTAAAAGGGAACGTTCTGGTACACCCGGCTCAGGGTCGATTCGAGCCGCTCGAGCTGCAGCTGCGCAAGCTCTTCCCGGTCCATGCATTCGCTTTCAGGCTGCCAGTACATATCAGCACCTCCGATAAACATTAGGGTCCAGTAGCCAGGGTCCAGGGTACAGGGTACAAAGTCAAGAATAAGATAAAAAAAGATGCTTCAGAGAACGATACTATTTTGATTACTAATTATAGCCGTAGATTTTTTCCGTTACCCTGACCCCTGGCCCCTGGACCCCGGACCCTGCTTTTCTGACCCCTGGACCCCGGACCCTGGACCCTGCTTTTCGCTTTCTATGTCGCGGCCAAGATACGCCCTTTGCACATCCCGGTTCGCCAGCAGGTCTTCGGCCTCGCCTTCGAGGATGATGCGGCCGGTCTCGAGCACGTAGCCGCGGTTCGCGATCTTGAGCGCGCTCCGGGCGTTCTGCTCCACGAGCAGCACGGTGTTGCCTTCGGCGCGGAGCCTGACGATGATGTTGAAGATCTCCTTCACCATGAGCGGCGCCAGGCCCATGGACGGCTCGTCGAGCATGATGAGCTTGGGCCGCGCCATGAGCGCCCTGCCCATGGCGAGCATCTGCTGTTCGCCGCCGGAGAGCGTTCCCGCCAGCTGGTGTTCGCGCTGCTTCAGCACCGGAAAAAGCCCGTACACGCGGTCGAGATCGTGCTCCACCTCATGCTTGTTGCCCCGTTTGAACTGCACGTAGGCGCCGAGCAGGAGGTTCTCTTTGACCGGCATGGCGGGGAACACCTGCCGGCCCTCGGGTACGAGCGAGCAGCCGCCCGAGACGATCCGCTCTGTGGGCATGGCGCCGATGTCCTGCCCATTGAAAAGGATCTCGCCGGCCTGCGCTTTGAGCAGGCCCGTGATCGTCTTGAGCAGCGTGGTCTTTCCCGCGCCGTTGGCGCCGATGATGGTGACGATCTCGCCCGGTTTCACGTGGATCGAGACGCGCCGCAGCACGTTCAGGTTGCCGTACCCGGCATCGAGGTTCCGGATCCTAAGCATCGTCCTCTCCCAAATAGACCCTGACCACCTCGGGGTTACTCTGGACTGCGCGCGGCGCATCGTCGGCGATCTTTTCGCCGTAGGAGAGCACCAGGACCTCGTCGGAGATCTGCATGACCAGGGACATGTCGTGCTCCACAATCAGGACGGTGATGCCCAGGTCGCGGATCCTGCTGATGAGGCGGGCTGTATCCGCCGTTTCGCGCATATTAAGGCCTGCCGCCGGTTCGTCGAGCAGCAGCATGGCGGGGTCGCCTGCCAGGGCGCGGGCCAGTTCCACGGCGCGCTGCTGGCCGTAGGACAGGCTTGTGGCGTTCGCGTCCGCCAGATCAACAATGCCGAGGAACTCCATGAGCGAAAGCGCCTTCTCGCGGATCTCCTGCTCCTCGCGCCAGGTCCAGGGAAGGTTCAGCATGCCCGCCAGGAATCCGGCACGGCTCCGTACATGCCGGCCGACCATGACGTTCTCCAGCGCCGTCATATGAGCGAACAGCCTGATATGCTGGAAGGTGCGCGACAGCCCCTGCTGTGCGATCTCGTGCGGGCTTCTGGCATGGATGGGCCTGCCCTTATACACGATCGCGCCTGAATCGGGCAGCAGAAAGCCTGAAAGGAGGTTAAAGAGCGTGGTCTTGCCCGCGCCGTTGGGGCCGATGACGGCCTTGATGCTGTTCTCCTGCACGGAGAAAGAGACATCCTTCACGGCCTGGAGGCCGCCGAAGCGCTTGCTGATATTGTTTACTTCAAGAAGAGCCATGTAAATATCCTTAAAAGCGTGAAACTTTTTTACCACGGAGGCACGGAGAAAAGCCCGAAAAGCAAAACGTTTTCTCGCAAAGGCGCAAAGCCCGCAAAGAAAAGCAAGTACGTCTTGCATTTAAAAAAACCTATTAGTCTTCGCCGTCCTTTGCGACCTTTGCGCCTTTGCGAGAGACGAATTTAAGGTTTGTAAGTTTTCCCACCAGCTTCCGCAGGTCCGCGCCGATGATGCCGTCAGGCGCGAACAGCATGATCAGGATCAGGATCCCGCCGAACACGGCGTCGTCAAAGGAGCCGAAATAGCCGCGCAGCGACAGGAAGTTCAGCACCACGCTCATGATGAGCGTGCCCCAGAGGCTCCCCATGCCGCCTACGGCAACGATCGCCACGTAGCGCACGGACTTCATAATGGATGCCTCGGACGGGCCGATGCCGCCGTTATAGTGGGTGAGGAACACGCCGGCCACCGCGGCCAGCACCGCGCTCAGCATGAAGGTGGAAAGCTTGAACCTGGCCGTGTCCACGCCCATGGCGCCTGCCGCGTCCTCGGCGCCGTGGATGGAGCGAAGGGCACGTCCCACCCGCGAACTGATGAGGTTCAAAAGCAGCACCATGGCAACGGTCACGAGCAGCCAGGCGAAGTAATAGTTGAGCACTCGCAGGGACGAGTCACCGCTGACGCTCACGCCGAAGAGCAGCGGAAAGGGCGGCACGCTCGAAATGCCGTCGGCCGCGCCGAAGCGCTGCGTGCCGAGCACGATGCTGTAGATGATGGTGCCGAAGCCGAGCGTGGCCATGGCCAGGTAGTGCCCCTTGAGCTTCAGCACCGGAATGCCGATGGCCCAGGCGATGACGAAGGCCAGCAGGACCGCGACCACGCAGGCCGCCCAGGGGTGCACGGAGAGCAGGCTGCCGCCATAGAGGTCCTGCCGCGCGGTCAGGACGCCGGCTTTCGCCAGGATTGCCGCGAGCGGGTTTTCCTTATAGGCCGCGAGGTCCAGCGTGGTGAGCACGGCCGAGGTGTAACCGCCGATGGCGAAAAAGCCCGCATGGCCCAGCGATATCTGGCCGGCAAATCCCATGAGCAGACAGAGCCCGATGACGATGAGCGTGTAGTAGGCGCTCATGGTGAGCTGCGTAAGGAAAAAGGCCTTGCCGAACGCCAGGGTCAAAAGCTGGACCAGGACGATTGCGCCCCCGAGGGCCAGAACAGGTATGAATCGCGAGGTCCTCATCAGAAATCCTTCAGCCGCATGGCTTCCTTGTTGCCGAACAGGCCGCTGGGCCTGATGAACAGCATGGCGAGCAGAATGGCGATGGAGATGGCGTCCTTATAGGCCGTGGGCAGCACCCAGATGCTGAAGGACTCCAGGATGCCGAGGATGAAGCCGGCAGCCACGGCTGCCATGCTGTTGCCGAGGCCGCCCAGGATGGCGACGGTAAAGCCTTTGATGGCCAGGCCGGAGCCGATGCTGTACTGGGTGTAGGTGATGGGCGAGACCACGCATCCCGCCAGGGCGCCGATGCCGGCGGAAAGCACGAAGGAGAGCGTGATCATGTTCTTCGTGGGGATGCCGCAGAGCGCGGCGGCATCGCGGTTGGCCGCGCAGGCGCGCATTTCCCTGCCGAGCATGGTGTGTTTGAAGAAGAGGTTCAAAAAGAGCACGATGACCATGCAGACGCCGATGCTCCAGAGCACCTGCGGGGACAAACGCACGCCGCCCAGGGAGAGCGCCGAGATCTCGTTGCCGGTGAAGTATGGCAGGGAGCGCACGCCTTCCCCCCAGACCAAAAGCGCGCCTTCGCGGATCAGGATGGAGATGCCAATGGTGATGATGATCATGCGCAGGACCGTGGGTTTCACGAGCCAGCGGATGAAGACCATTTCGATCAGGCCGCCCATGACCATGGTGATGAGCACGGCGCCGATGACGGCGAGCGGGAGCGGCAGGAAGCCGTAGAGCGTGACCGCCGTCATGCCGCCCAGCATCACGAACTCGCCCTGGGCAAAGTTGATGATCCCCGTGGTATTGTAGATGATGTTGAACCCGATGCCGACGATGGCGTAGATCGTGCCGTAGGTCAGGCCGGCGACCAGGTATTGGAAGAAGAGTTCGAGGAACATGGTGTCGTTAAACCCCAAAAAAAGGACAGGCAGAACCAAAAGGCATTATCTCGCAAAGGCGCAAAGCGCGCCAAGAAAACCGAATGAAAGGCAGCTGCTGGGTAAATAAAGAGCTCTTGATCTTAAGCTTCCCTTTGCGCGCTTTGCGTCTTTGCGAGAGACGGGTATTAAAATCTTTTCAGGTTTCCTCCCGGACACAACGAAGACCCTCGGGGGAGAAGCTTCGTTCTGGCCGAAAACAACAGGGAGTGTCCGCGATCCGGACACTCCCTGTTTGCATGATTAAAAAAACTACTTCTCCAGCACCGTGAACTTGCCGTCCTTCACGGTCAGCATTTCAAAAGCGTTCAGATCGAGGCCGTTGTGGTCCGCGGGGGAGAAGTTGAAGATGCCCGCCGTGCCGACGAGGCCCTTCATGTTCTCGATGGTGGTCCGGACCTTTTCCTTGTCCGCGCCCGCGCCTGCTGCCTTGAGCGCCTGCTCGAGGATCTTCATGGCATCATAGGCATGTCCGCCGAAGGTGCTGACGTCTTCCTTATATTTCTCTTCGTACGATTTCTTGTAGGCCAGGAGTACGGCCTTCTGGGGGTTCTTGTCCGAGAGCACATCGGCAACGAGCAGCCTGCCCGCGGGGAAGATCGCACCCTCGGCTGCAGCGCCCGCGGCCTTCACGTATCCGATGTTGCCGAAGCCGTGGCTCTGGAAGATCGGCACGGTCATGCCGCTCTGGCGCACGTTCTTGATGACGATCGCCTGGGCGGGCTCGATAGACCAGTTTACGATGGCCTGCACATTGGCCGCCTTGACCTTGGTCACTTCCGCGGTGAGGTCGGTCGCCGCCTTGTCATAGACCTCGTTCACCAGGATCTGGATGGCGTGCTCGGGCGCGAGCTTCTCGATCTGCTCCTTGCCTGCCTTGCCGAAGCCGGTGTTGGAGGACAGGACGCCGATCTTGGTGATGCCCATTTTCTTCATCTGCTGGAAGATCCTGATCACGGCATGCTTGTCCATCTGGGGGGTCTTGAACACGTACTTTGCGACGGGGTTCACGATCACTTCCGCAGCAGCGCAGGACAGGAGGAGGGTCTTGCCTTCCTCGGCGATGTTCTTGATCGCCATGGTCTCGCCGGTAGTGGAGGGGCCGATGATGGCGAACACCTTCTCTTCCTCGATCAGCTGCTTGGCAAAGGAGATGGCCTTCTCGGGGCTGGCGCCGGAGTCCTTGATCACGAGCTCGATCTTGCTGCCGTTGATGCCGCCCTTGGCATTGATCTCCTCAACGAGCATCTCGAGGGTCTTTGCTTCGGGAGCGCCGAGGAACGATGCCGGGCCGGTCACGGCAAGGATTGCGCCGATCTTGATGGCAGGGGCCGCCAGGGACGGTGAGATCGACAATGCGACGATGACTGCTGCAGCTGCGAACAACCGTAGGATCTTCATCTTCTGCTTTCCTCCTCAGGAATGATGTCCCGGCCGCATGCCGGGGAATTGATTTACCATTGCTGCACTTCTTCCTTGTTCAGGACCCTGACTCCCGCCTCATGGAGGACCTCAATGGCCTGCTCGATCTCGTCGAAGCGGAAGATCAGGACGGCGTTGCCCTCGCTCTTCTGGACAAAGGCATACATGTATTCAACATTGATCGATTTGCCCTGGAGCAGGGCAAGGATGCTTGCAAGGCCGCCCGGCCGGTCGGGCAGGACCACGGCAACGACCTCATTGGTGGCGATCGTGAAGCCCTGCTCTTTTAACACGGTCTTGGCTTTCTCCTGGTCGTTCACGATCAGACGGAAGATGCCGAAATCGGCCGTGTCCGCCAGGGACAAGGCCCGGATGTTGATACCGTTCCGGGCGAGGATCTCGGTCACCTCGGCCAGACGCCCTGACTTGTTCTCGAGGAATATCGATATCTGTTCGACCTTCACCGGGTTCTCCTTGTATTGAAGTATTAAGCGAACAGCTTCTGCAGGAAGGCCCTGTTTCGGAACCTTAGTCGTGTAAAACGTGTAATATTATGTCGATTCCTGTCAATTTGTCAAGGTAAACTGTGGCGTCCGGGACAGACAACAATGAAAAGCCAAGAAGAAACCAATGGTGGGCGTGGCGCGCCAGGAAGGCCGCCTCATGGCATCACCTGGTCTCCGCACCAGATGCGCCGGATACCCTTAAAATCCCCCGGCCGGGGGATTGACATTTTGGCGCATAGAATTGATACTCAGTTCACTATACGGTATGGCCTGTGCCGGTGAACCATAGCGCAGTTTTTTCAGGCAAAAAGCCTGGGCCAGGGCAGTACCAGGAAGGAAAGACCATCATGATGCCATCTGATCAGCAGAGTAGTGAGCAGCGCCTGAATAGACAGGATGACACCAACAGCCTCTATTGCAAACTTTTTGCAGATGAGGTGCCGGAGCGCATATGCGCCCTCCGCAAGCGCGAACTGAACGGGCGCGGCGAGTTCACCTGCGTCGGCTGCAGCTGGGCCACATCATAGCCTGAGCCGGGTCCGGCGGAACAGCCCGTAGCGACCTATTGCAGCCCCCTCGACAGCCCCTCACCGACACGGTTTTCCTCGACACAAGCTCACGAACAGCTTCATCAACGCAGGTACGCGGCCCTTTGCCGCTCACTGGCGTCTATTCTCGTCAGCAAAAAGCAAAAGCGATCAGATGTGCTCCGAGGCTGAAGCAGGAAGGCAGAATCAGAAGGGTGCAGCAGATAAGCAAGGAAAAGGATGCGGTATCGCTGCAGCAGGCGGGAACAAGGGGCACAGAGGGGCGTGGTCTGCGAACTACGCTGCATGCATGGCACGGCTCAGGGGCAACCAGCCTGTTTCTTCATGGCCCCGATATACTGTTCGTAGTTCGCGATCTCGTCGGCGCGGAGCTCCAGTGTTTCCGGAGCGGCTGATTTTTTAAAGGCGAGGTGGTTCTCCAAGCCCAGCTCAAAGGCCGCGCAGGCATTCTCGTGCTGGTTCATGAGGTCGTAGGTCTTGGCAATGCTGAGCTGCAGATTGGACAGGACCGCGTACTGCCGGTCTGCGGCGAAAATGTCTCTTGCTTTGTTGAAGTACTCAATGGCTTTTTCATACCGCGTTGAGAATTTCACGGTCTTGTCGAGGAAGCCTTCCTTGACATAATATTCTTCGAACTTGTTGACGGCGTTGGAGCGGTAAAAGAGCCCGAATTGCCGGTAGGCCTCCGCCAGTCCCAGGTCGTCCTGGTTCTTTCTATAGACCTCGACTACGTCATGCAGCAACTCTTCCGCTTCGACCGGTTCGTCTTTGCTGCTGAACAGCTCCACGGCCTCCCTCAGTTTCCCGGAAGGATCTTCCGGCTTGCTCTGGAGGAGCGTGGCGCAACCGATCAGTGCGGCAAGGCAACAGATCGCGATCAAAGACCTCATCAAGCTCATGGATGCTCCTTTGGTTTTCTTTATCCGGCGATTCAGTTCCAAAAGGGAAAAAACACCTGGCCGGAACCGGCTCATTCCCGGAAAACTACACCAACATGATGAATAAGGCAAGCGAATTTCTCCTGGTTGTCAGGCTGACCAGAAGGGTCGATAAAACATCTACGAAACCATGCAACAGCAAAACAGCGGGTCCATGATTTGATGCGAGAAAAAATTCTTGCTCCGGCAGAGGGATTGTTGTACTCTTGAACAGTTTGCGGACGGAGCGGGTTCTCATATGATTCTCACCCTTGATCCTTATCTCTTTATCGGCAGCGTTTCCCTGGTTCTTGGCCTTGCCGCGGGATTCGTGATGCACCGGTCGGACTTTTGCATGGCCGGCATGTTCCGCGATCTCTTTCTCTTCAAGCGTACCGTAATGATAAAATCCTTTGTCCTCCTGGTCCTGTCCAGCATGCTGCTGTTCGAAGCTGCGCGCCAGGCCGGGCTGCTTTCCGCCTACCCGTTCCCGCTCCTGTACCCCCCGACGGCAGCGAACCTGATCGGAGGACTTCTTTTCGGCATCGGCATGGTCTGTGCCGGAGGCTGCGTCGTAGGCACACTGTACAAAATGGGCGCCGGCAGCGTGCTGAGCCTGACGGCCTTTGCAGGCCTGGTTTTCGGCAGCGGACTCTATGCCGAGTTCCACCCGGCCTGGGCGGCTTTTGCGAAAAGTACGGTCCTTGCCCCGGGCAAGATCACGATCGCGCAGATACTCCAGGTCGATCCCCTCCTTCCGGTGCTGGCCGCCGCAATCCCCGGTGTATTGCTTCTGCTCTCGTGGCACCGAAGGGGCGAACTGGTGCGGCCGGCTTTTGCCGCCGGATATCTGCAGCCTGCAAAAGCGGCCCTGGCGCTTTCCCTGATCGGCGCGTTTTCCTATGTTCTGGTCGGCATGCCCCTGGGCGTGACCACGACTTTTACCAAGATCGCCGGTTTCATCGAGAGCGTCCTGTTCCCCGCGCATTTTGACGGTCTTGCCGCTTTCAAGGCTGTCCCGCTCAACTACACCCACAACTTGACCGGCATTGTTCTGACCGGCGGGGGAGCGCCTCGGTTCGATGCGCAGGCAGCGTTCCAGGTCCCGCTTATCACGGGCATCATTGCCGGCAGCGCTATCTCGGCAGCCCTGCTTGGAGAGTTGAAGTTCTATTACAAAGTGCCGGCCCGTCAATATGTGCTGGCCGCGGCAGGCGGGACCCTCATGGGCCTGGCGGCACGCATGGCGCCGTCCTGCAATGTCTGGCACCTGCTGGGGGGGCTGCCTATTCTGTCGGCATCAAGCATGCTCTTTTTCCTCGGCATGCTTGGCGGCGCCTGGCTTGGTGGCATTTTGCTCATAAAGGTCCTTGACGCAGGCGCCAGGACCTAAGGCGAACCGCAGAACTAAAAAAACTATTGGACGCAGATAAAGTCTGATGAACGCGGATAAAGACCGAATAATAAATACTCACCTGTGTGGGACAGCTTTTCCACCCGATGGCTGGTTTTGTCCGCGAAAATCCGCGTTCATCTGCGTCCAACAGCCGTTTTCGGTATGCAGGTTATCGTACCGATCGACACGGTCAGGAGCGACCAATCACTCACGTAAGGAGCTTGTGTGGAAACCATTGAATTCGATATCCGGGGACAGATCTGCCCTTCATGCCTCCTGGTGGCGCTGAAGGAAGTGAACAGCCGGACCGAACGGCTGAGGCAAGGGAGTATGCAGCTTTGCTTCCTCACCGACAACCGGGACGCCACGATCACCATACCTGAATCAGCGTCCAATATGGGCTATGGTGTGTCCGTGGAAAAGAAGGAAGGATACTATTGCATCGTGATCTCCGGTAAGAAGGACTGACAGGATGGCAGACGATAAGCGAAAAAAGAGACCGGCAAAAGGGCAAGAAGCGGTGAAATCGCGCGAGGAGCTCCAGCAGGAAGTGCAGGAGCTTCGGGGAAAAAACGCGAACGCGACGCAGTATATCCGCCAGAAGGTCAACCAGCTGCTAAACGTCATGGGCACGGCGCAGCTCAGGCCCGAGGAGCTGGACGACGCGACCCTGATCGAGCTCGACCCCATCGGCATTGTGAGCGACTCGTTCCTGCAGATACTTAGGAACGTGAAGGAAACGAATGAACAGCTCCGGACCGCCCACGACGAGATCACGGCCATCTTCGATTCCGCGGGCATGGGCATCCTGGTCCTGGACCGGGAAATGCGGGTCCTCGCCTGGAACAAGAAGATCGAAGACCAGTTCCAATTCGACCGGAGCGCTGCGCCGGGGCGGTTTTGCCACGAACTGCTCTGCCGCCTGGATCACCTCGAGGACTGTCCGGGCAGGAAAGCCGTCGAAACGGGCAGGAGTTGCCAGCAGGACATGGACCTGAAGGGGCGCCATTATAATATGGTGGCCACTCCCATCAAGGACAAGTCCGGCGTTGTGTCGCGGGTCGTTCTGGTGTATATGGACATGACCGAACGCATCCTTGCCCAGGAGAAGCTGCAGCGGAGCGAGGAACGCTACCGCGATCTGTTCGAGAACTCCACGGACCTCATCCAGGTTCTGGGCGCCGACAGCTCCATACGCTATGCCAATAAGGCCTGGATGGACGCACTGTGCTACCGGGAAGAAGAGCTGCCCGGCCTCTCCATCTTCGACCTGATCCATCCGGAATGCACGGACTGCGGCCCCGAGCTCAAGAGCGTGGTCTGCGGAGACCGGGACGGCCGGTTCGAGACCACGTTCATCACGAAGCAGAACGGAAAGCTCGTGGTTGAAGGCAATGTGAGCGCTATCACCGAGGGCGGCAGGTTCATGGGCACCCGGGGCATCTTCCGCGACATCACGGAGCGCAAGCGCATCGAGACCATGGTCGCCGCCGAGCGGGAGCAGCTGGCCGTGACCCTCCGGAGCATCGGCGACGGCGTCATCACCACCGACATCGGCGGGAACGTGGTGCTGATCAACAAGGTCGCCGAACGGCTGACCGGCTGGAAGCAGGCCGAGGCCCGGGGCAGGCCGATCAAGGAGGTTTTTCCCCTGCAGGACGAAAAGACCGGCGCGCCCCGCGTGAGCCCCGTCGAGCAGGTGCTCAGGACCTGCAGTGCATGCGAACTCGAAGGGCAGGCCCTCCTTGTTGCGCGGGACGGCTCACGGTTCATCATCACGGACAGCGTCGCCCCCATTATGGACAAGGACAGCGTGATGTCCGGCACGGTGCTGGTCTTTCGCGACATCACCGAGCGGAGAAAGCTGGAGGACCGGATCAGCAAGTCCGAAAAGATCGAATCCCTGGGTGTGCTGGCCGGAGGCATTGCGCACGACTTCAACAACCTGCTGAACGCCATCATCGGCAACATCGATATCGGCAAGAAGTTCTCCGCGCCGGACAGTGAAGTGTACAAAAGCCTGGTGCGCACGGAAAAAGCCTCGACCAGGGCGAAAGAACTGACGCAGCAGCTCCTTACTTTTTCCAAGGGGGGGGCGCCGGTCAAAAAACTTGCCGCCATCGGGGACCTGATCCGCGATACCGCCGACTTCGGCACACGGGGTTCCGCGGTGCGGTGCGAATTCTCTTTGCCTGAGGGCCTGTGGGCTTCCGAGATCGACGAGGGCCAGATCAGCCAGGTCATCAATAACCTGGTCATCAACGCGGTGCAGGCAATGCCCGGCGGCGGGACCATCCATATCAGCGGACGCAACGCCCAGGTACGGGCGGGCGAATTTCAGGACCTGAAGCCGGGAAACTACGTGAACATCATCGTTCAGGACACCGGGCGGGGGATCCCGCAGGACCAGATCGGACGGATCTTCGAGCCCTACTTCTCGACAAAAGAAGGCGGCAGCGGCCTCGGACTAGCAACGACGTACTCGATCATCAAAAAGCATGAAGGGGCTGTCGACGTGGAGTCCACGGTGGGGGACGGCACCACCTTCACGATCTTCCTGCCGGCCTCGCCCGAACATGCCGGTCCTGCTGTCCCGCTTTCTCCCGCAGCTCCCGATGAAAAAAGAACGGGCCGGATCCTGCTCATGGATGACGACGAGATCGTCAGGGAAACAGCGGGTGTCATGCTGGACCTCCTCGGCTACTCGGTGGATTTTTCAGCAGACGGGAACGCGGCGATCGAGATGTACCGGAAGGCCCGGTCCAGAAAGGCCCCCTATGACGTCGTTATCATGGACCTTACCATTCCCGGCGGGAGGGGCGGCAAGGAAGCCATCAAGGACCTGCTGGAGATCGATCCGGCTGCAAAGGCCATTGTTTCCAGCGGGTATTCGAATGACGCGGTCATGGCGAATTATGGCGGCTACGGTTTTGCCGGGATCATCATCAAGCCCTACACCATGGATGAATTGAGCGACGAGCTGCAGCGGATCATGGGGCAAAAATGACCCTTGCCGGGACCGTCTCCAAACCCTCCCCAACCCACCGTAAAAAGAAAGCGAAAAGTAACGCCATATCAGCGCTAAAGTCCGAAAAGAACAAAATGCGCAAGCCCCGGAACACCGTGGACATCGACATTGCGTCCCTCCGCTCCGTCGAGCATGACTGCGACTGCTGTGCCTCGGGCGAATTGTGCTGCTGTTCGACCTACGAGGTCTGCGTTACTGCCGCTGAAATGCGCCGCATCATCCGGATCATGCCCGAGGCGGTAAAGTTCTGTCCTCACCTTGAAAGGTCCGACGGATACGACAACGTGTTCGAGTACGTGGAGCCCGGCCTCTATGCCATTGACACGACTGAGGACGGGCTTTGCTTGTTCGCGTATCGTGCAAAACGAAAGACCCGATGCGCCCTGCACTCGGTCGGAGTAGAGCGGGGGATCCCCCTCTCGGCAGTGAAGCCGAAAGCATGTCTGCTTTGGCCCCTGACCTTTTCCGAGGGCGCGGAGGTCTTGTCGCTCACCGACGATGCGCTTCTTTTTCACTGCAACAGGCCGAAACAAAAAGGATCGAGCCCTCTCAGCTCAAGTTTTACTGATGCCATCGAGCTGGTCTACGGCGAGGGCAGGGGAAGGCTGGTGGAGCGAGCGGCAGGCAAGGGGATAAAGCGTCTGAAGCTTGCCCGCCGCCGCTGACAACGAACGGACCTGCAAAAATCCAACCTGGAAATGTCTTAGGGTTTCATCAACTCGATACTGTTAAGACGTTCTTTGTGTCTTCGTGCCTTCGTGGCAAAAAATATGTTCGTTGTTTGATAAAAATTTTATTTGCAACAGCGGAATGGATCTGGAAATGACCATTATGCAGGAACATCCTTCCAATATCGTCCTTATCGGGATGCCCGGCGCCGGCAAGAGCACGGTGGGTATTCTTCTCTCCCGGCTGACCTGCCACGGCTTCGTTGATACCGACGTGCTCATCCAGACATCGCAGGGCCGGTCCCTGCAGGACATCGTTGATACTTCGGGCCACCTGGCCCTGCGCGCCATTGAAGAAGCGGCCATTCTCGGGCTTGCTGTCCGCCACAGCGTCATCGCCACCGGCGGCAGCGCCGTGTACAGCCCTGCTGCCATGGCCCATCTGAAAAAGCACGGCATTGCGGTCTTTCTGAACGTGACCCTGCGCACCCTGGGTTCACGGGTCCGCGATTTCTCGACCCGCGGCCTTGCCAAGCGGCCGGACCAGAGCCTTGAAGACCTGTTCGCGGAGCGGTTCTCGCTGTATATGGCGTATGCCGACGTTGTTGTGGACGGGAATGACCTGACGCATGATGAGGTCTGCGCAGCGATCATGAAGAAGCTGACTGAGGGAGGCTGCGCGCCGGGGCCCGAAGGAGCGCGGCAGCCTCCGGAATAAAAAACAGGTCCTCTAACGAGGATGGCCCTGTCCTTTTGCGCCGGGGAGGACTAGGGCTTGATGGATACTTTGCCGGCAAGCTGCACGGTCTCGGTCAGGGCCCGCTCCCTGTTGTTCAACCAGGGAGCCTTTTCCTCTTCCTGATCAGCAAGCCGCCATGCCCGCCTGTAAAGGCCCCTCGGCTGCTTGATAACGACCCGGAACTGCCCCTGTTCCAGAGAAACCGGCATGACCACGCCGGCCTCCCGCGCAAGAAGGTCGGCCTGCATGAGCGCCCATTCGCTTCCGCTGGTGAATCCGGCGTCCCTGCCCACCGGAAACCCCGCTGCAAATCCCGCCCCCAGTAAAGCCAGCGACAATGCTACCTGCGTTATGATCTTCATGTTCTTCTCCTTTCGACTGATGAGCATGAGGCGAAAGAGATATAAAACATGACCTATCAATAAAAATATAACACATGCGGCGGTATCTTGCCGCCGAACGTCAAGAACTTCATGACATGCCGGGCACTTTGCCCGGACTTGGTCGATGCAATCGACTCTTCTTTGCAACTTTCTTCTTACGACGAAAGAAAAAAACTTTGGCGAGGGGCGCGTTCGCATCAGGGCAAGCCGCTCTTGACCGGCAGGTTGTTAAACCTTTTCGGCAATCAGCTAGAACACCGTTTCCAGGTGAGGCCGGCCATGAACGCTGAATATTGACAGCCGTGTAAGGATTTGGTAGTATGCCGCACTGCTTCCGCAACTCATGAACAAGGAGAACATTATGGGCAAGATCCTCGCATTCCTATCGCTTATGGCAACGCTGCTGACGGCCGGGCTGGCAATCGCCGGCGACCAGGCGGCGCCGCTGAGCACGCCGGAGCTCAAGCAGGTCATCGGTTCGGGCAAAAAAAGTACGCTCGTTTTTTTCCAGAATCCCCTGGGCGGGCCCTGCAGGGTGCAGAAAGAGATCCTGCAGAAGCTCCAGCAGGACAGAAAAAATAATTTCAACATTGCAAACGTAAGCACCATGAAGGCCGAGGACCAGAAGGCGTTCTACGATTACGGCATCAGGAACCTGCCGATGCTGGTGCTGGTGGACAAGCAAGGCAAGGTCGGCCGCGTTTTCCCCCCGGGGATACAGAGTTATGAGGCCCTGGCTGCGGCGCTGGACGGATCGCGCTAGTGGACCTCGGACTGGCGAATATTCTGCTGGCCATGGGCGCTGGGCTGGCGAGCGTGCTCTCTCCCTGCGTGCTTCCCGTCATCCCGGTCATCATGGCCGGGGCGGACCCCAAGGACCGCCTCCGCCCCCTGCTGGTGGTGCTGGGGCTTTCCCTTACGTTCATGGCCATGGGGGCGGTATCATCCCTTTTCGGCTCGCTCTTGATCGGCCGCACGCGTACTATCGAAGTGGTCGGCGCGCTGGTCATCATGCTCATGGGTTTTATGGTGTTGTTCGACGTCAGCGTGTTCAAACGGCTCTACCGCCTTTCCAATATACCGGTGAAGGCCGAGGGCAGGTTCGGCGGCCTGGTCCTCGGCATGGCCCTGGGACTGGTCTGGGTCCCCTGCATCGGGCCCTTCCTGTCAAGCATCCTTACCATGGTCGGCACCAGCGGCCAGCTCGTACCGGGCATCATTCTTCTCGCGTTCTATTCCCTCGGCCTGGGCATTCCCATGCTGGCAGTGGCCTACTCCTCCCATTTTCTGCAGAGCAGGCTCAGGGGGCTGGCGCAGCATGAGGCCATTCTCCGGTATGCTGCAGGCAGCATCCTCATCGCCTACGGCCTCTATTCTATCCTGGCAGGAAATCTCGCTTTTTAGCTGTCGTGCTGGTACCGTTACCGGGTCTGCTATACTCTTAACAGTCGGTTCGTTTGTACTAACGCTGAAAAGACAAGAGCGAACCACGGGGACCAGCCAGCGCGGAAAAAAGCAAATACCTTTTAACACTGAAAAGCCATGATGAGGTTCTCTATGGAGAGCGGTAACCACCCGTTCGTGTGGGTCCAGGGGGTCGTCTGGGTCCTGGCATTTGGCTGGCTGATCTATGTTCTCGGCACACGCCAGGAGTCGGCCAAACGAAAGCAGGCCGAAGCAGCGCTTCGCGAAAGCCGGGAGCAGTATCGCAGCCTCTTTGAGGGGAATCCGCACCCCATGTGGGTCTATGATATCGAAACCCTCCGGTTCCTTGCCGTGAACGATGCGGCGCTCCAGCATTACGGTTACTCCCTCGAAGAATTTCTCACCATGACCATCAAGGACATCCGTCCGGCAGAGGACGTTCCGCTCCTCGTCGATACGATAGCGAAGCTCGGCTCCGGGCTGCGGCACAGCGGCAGATGGCGGCACCAAAAAAAGGACGGCACGCTCATCGACGTCGAGGTCATGTCCCACGGCATTCAGTTCGGCACGCACGCGGCGCGGTTCGTCCTGCTGAGCGACGTCACCGAGACCCAGAGAGCGCTGGAAGCGCTCAGGCGATCGGAAGAAAAATACCGGGACCTCTTCGAGAACGCCAATGACGCGATCTTCATCGTAGACTCTGATCTTCGTTACCTCGACGTGAACAACAAGGGCGTGGAGCTTTTGGGATATTCCCGGGACGAGCTGCTGGCCATGAGGATCCTCGATCTCATCCCCCCCGAACAGGTCCCCCGCTCTTCACAGGAGTTCGAAAAACTGCGGAACCGGGGCGCGTACGAAAAATTCGTCGGCAAGGTCCGCACCAAGGACGGCCGCTGGCTCGACGTCGAGGTCAGTTCCTCGGCTATCGTGACGGACGGCAGGATCGCCGGCTCACGCGATATCATGCGCGACATTACGGTGCGCAAGAAGATGGAAGACGACCTGCTCCGCGCGCAGAAGCTGGAGTCGCTGGGCGTTCTGGCCGGCGGGCTTGCCCACGATTTCAACAACCTCCTCACAGCGGTCCTGGGCAATATCATGCTGGTCAAGATGGACTCCCGGCCGGGCGACGGCAGGTATGAATGGCTGGAAGAGGCGGAGCGCGCGTCCTACCGTGCGCGCGACCTGACCCAGCAATTGCTTACGTTCTCGCGCGGCGGGGCGCCCATCAAAAGAACGATCGCTCTCGACGGCCTGATCAGGGACGCCGCCTCTTTTTCTTTGCGCGGATCCCACTCCCGATGCGAGATGACGTTTCCCGAGGCCCTGCTGCCGGTCGAGGCTGATGAGGGCCAGCTGAGCCAGGTTATCAATAACCTGGTCATCAATGCCGTCCAGGCCATGCCGGAAGGCGGCACGGTCAGGATCTCCTGCGAGAATACCGCGCTTGGCGCGGACAGCGGCCTGCCCCTGCCTGCCGGGAACTATGTGAAGGTCTCGATCGTCGACCGCGGGGTCGGCATCCCGCCGGAGCACCTGAAAACGGTCTTTGACCCCTACTTCACGACCAAAGAAAAGGGAAGCGGGCTCGGGCTTGCCACGAGCTACTCCATCATTAAACGCCATGAAGGCCATATCTCGGTCGAGTCGCAGGTGGGCGTCGGCACCACCTTCTCCATCTTCCTTCCTGCATCCACCGCGGATGTCCGGACGGAAGCGGTGGTGGAGCACCGGTCCATTCGCGGCACCGGCAGGGTCCTGGTGGTTGATGATGAGCCCATGATCAGGGAAGTGGCCTCCAAGATCCTGGCCAGCCAGGGGTACGAGGTGGAAAGCGCGCCTGACGGACAGATAGCGCTGGTGCGCTATGCAAAGGCGCAGCAGCAGGGCGCCCCCTTTGATGTGGTCATACTGGACCTGACCATTCCCGGCGGGCTGGGCGGCAAGGAGACCATCAAGAAACTGCTCGAGATCGATCCGCAGGCCAGGGCGATCGTATCCAGCGGATATTCCAACGACCCTATCATGGCGCAGTTCAGTGAGTACGGGTTCAAGGGTGTTGCAGCCAAGCCTTATACGATCAAGGTCCTGAGCCAGGCTGTGCATGATGCGATGCACGACGGCTATCGGGAGCCGTGAAAGGCCGAATACTCACCCTCCCCTCTAAGACTTGTAAAATCGAGATCCAAGATCAAGAACCTCTTTTGAGGAGAAAGGGGGAACTGCCTTTTAAAAAGAGTTACTTGTAACTATTCAGTACTTCTTAGTCCAGAAGAGCGTTACACCAGAGAAAAACTCTTTTGTCCGCAGATTTCGCAGATGGACGCAGATTTTAAAAAACATAAATTCAGGTTTGTTTTAATCTGTGAAATCTGCGCAATCTGCGGATAGTATGTTGACCTGAGCAGCTACCCATTTTTTTAGAATAATACTCCCGGCGCTCCTTATTTTCCAATGAGTTATAGACCATGCGATCGTTTTGCATAGTCTGGCCAGGTGCTCACCGCGCCGGCAACCAGCTTTTTTGGCTTATTCCGAAATCATCTGTAAAAATCCCATTGAATAAAAACGGCCGCTATTATATACTTACTTCAGTACGAAAGGCCGTTCCGCAGCCGAACTCCGTTGCTTCCAGCAAACCTCCCTGCTCGACAAGATCGCGGTGTTGAGCGGTATGCGGAAGTTTCAGCATACCATGCCGAAGCGGCTCCCCTGCAGCGGCTGGTCCGTTCCGGTCCTTGTGCCGTACCAGAGAGAGAGTTGACAGGATGATGCCGACAACCGTACATGCAGTTCGCAGCCTTCTCATATGCAGCATGACGCTCCTGGCCCTGTCCGGATGTGCCGGCCTGAGGAAGTCATCGCCTCCGAAACCCGTTGCCCGTCCGCAGGCGAAACAAGCCGATGCCAAAGCCCAGCAGCACTATTACGACCTGGGCCTCCAGCAGTACTCCAAAGAGAACTATGGAAAGGCCAAGGAGGCGTTCCAGCAGGCCGTCGAGTTCGGGCCGAACACCGCGCTGGGGGTGAAGGCGCAGGAGAACCTGAGAAAGATACAGAAGATACTGAAAACACTTGAGGAGCTCGATTCAAAATGACCGACGACCCTGTCCGCACAGATCCCGAACTCGAATCCGAAAGAGAAGCGCCTGCGGCTTCACAGCCCCCCCAACCGGAAATTAAAAAAAGCGCGGCCCTGCCGGCCATGCCGAAACCGGAGGGAGCCACAGCCGCACCGTCCTGGCTGGTCCATCGCATCAAATCCATCAGCCTTCGCTACAAGATAGCCGGCACGCTCATTATCATTCTGAGCCTGGCCGTGGCTTCCCTGGGCGTCGTGACCTTTGCCCGCCAGAACGCCATCCTGCGCAATGAAATGAAAAGCCGCGCGGCAACACTGGCCCATCAGCTGGCGAACGCGGGCAAGGAAGGCCTGCTTACCAAACAGGAAATGCCGGTCTTCTCCACCATTACGGACATTCTGAACCGGGACGATGTGGTCTATGCCATGGTCCTCGATACGGGGGGCAGGGTCTTTGCCCACAGCGATCTTTCCAAAAAAGGCTCGGTCCCCGGCGAAGCTTCGGACAGGGCGGCCTTGAAGGCCGAAGGCCTGCTGTTCCAGGAGACCCTGTTCAACGACGACGCAGTGCTGGACGTGACCATGCCGATCATGCTGAAGGCCATGAACCTGAAGCTCGGCGTGGCCAGGGTAGGCTTGTCCCAAAAAACGCTGAACGAGTCCATCGGCAGGCAGAAGGCCATCTATCTCTGGGTCGCCCTGGGGTTCTTGGCGGGCGGCCTGCTGGTCTCCTTCGGCCTTGCCCGGATGATCACGAAGCCGCTCGATTCGCTGGCCGAAGGCATCAAGGTCGTGGGCCGGGGGGACCTGCGCAAACTGGTGGCGGTGCGCTCCGACGACGAGATCGGCAACCTGACGAACGCGTTCAACAATATGATCCTGAACCTGCGCGAGAAGCTCCTCATGGAGAAGTATCTGTCGCAGTCCACGGTGGCGAGCATCAAGGAGCACCGCGACGTGGCGCAGCTGAAGCTGGGCGGCGAGCGGAAGTACGTCACCGCCCTGTTCTCCGATGCGCGGGGTTTCACCTCCCTGGCCGAGAAGATGAGCCCCGAGGACGTGGTCCGGCTCATGAACGTCTACCTGAACCTGCAGGCGCAGGTCATCCACCAGTTCGGCGGGACCATCGACAAGTTCGTGGGCGACGAGGTCATGGCCATCTTCGAGGGCCGGGGGAACGAGATCAACGCGGTCCGGGCGGCCGTGGAGATCCAGAGCTATAGCAAGGAGCTGAACGCGGCCAGGACCGCGGCAGGGGAGAAGACCATTTCCATCGGCATCGGCCTGAACAGCGGCGAGGTCGTCATGGGGAACATGGGCTCCGAGGACCACATGGACTATACGGTCATCGGCGACAACATCAACATTGCGGCGCGCATGTGCGGCATTGCTCAGCCCGGGCAGGTGCTGGCCAGCAAGGCCATTGCCGACCCCATCGGCGGGGATGCGACCATGCTGGACATGCACCCGGTCATGGTGAAGGGCAAGGACCAGCCCATCGGCGTTGCCGAGGTGGTGACGGTCAAGGGCGGATCGCGGCGGTACATGCGGAAGTCAACGGACGCCACGGCAACCTACACCCTGGAAGGGTTCTCCGACGAGACCTACACCGCTGCCATAAAGAACATCAGCCCGGCCGGGTGTCTGCTGATGGTCGACTCGCCCGTGGGCATCGGTTCCAAACTGAACCTGGCCTTGAACCTGCTGGCGCTTGATAATATGACGGTCCGCGCCACGGTCTATCACGCCAGAAAACAGGAGCGGGCCTATTACATCGGGCTGTGCTTCGAAGAGCTGGAAGAGGAAGCCCGGCACCGCATCATTCAGTGGACGCATCAGGTGAACTCGGAGATCGTGGAAGGGTTGCTGCTGTAATGCGGCGGTCACGCGCCGCTTTCGGGCGCGTCGCTGTGAACCGACAGGTTGGAATTCACCTGTCGTAGCACACGGAATCCGAACCGCAGAAGCAGAGCTTAACGCAGAAGTTTATCATAATCCGTGTGCGTTCCGATCCAAAACCACAATATACCACCTGGGACATCGACTCCCAGAGCACGGTAATGAAGGCCGATACGAACGGATCTATAAGTTTTGATTTGTTTTAAATGGAGAGACGGATGATGAGGATTTTCTTTGAGGAGAGCGTAGTTTTTTCGCGACAACTCCTTCACTGGATCGGGAAGAGCGTCAAAACATGTCCAAAAATCCGGCGAGGCGTAATGCTTCAAAGTTCTCGGCTCTCCCCGCGTTTATGAGCGGCGAGTGCTTTTGCGGCTAACTTATCGAGCTTCCCGGCTTCAACATCAGTTCCGATTTGACGATCCCATTCAGCCGCATCAAATTCTACAAACCAGTTCCGTAAAGAAGCCAGCTCCTCGCGAGAAAGGTCTCGAATCTCTTTTTCCAATGTTTCTACTTTGTTTCCCATGATTATCTCCTCCACTGAGAATATTTTATCATCATTATCGAGGGAGGTCTACCTGTTTTTATACCACAACCTTAACAGTCCGCTATTCTTGACCCAGTCGTTCCCATTACAAAGTTCCTGGCTTCCAATGAATGAGACCAAGAAGGCCAAGAATGTCCATTGTTAGGAAGCCGATACCGACGATGATTGCCATGAATAAACTGATACGCTCTTCCCGTTGGCCAAAATGAAAACCCCGCATGCGATTTTGTTCCCTTACGACCGCTGCGGAGCGTATGGGAGCGTATGGGGAGCGTATGGGGTCAGACTTAAAGATTGAGTTACGCATTCTTTTTTAAAGCCGCAACCACCACTTCAACTTCCTTCCGAACATTCTCGCCGCTCCGGAGATACAACGTCACAGCCGCAGGGTCTTTCCGCAAATATGCCGCGATCTCTCGTCCTGTATAACCATATTCTTTCGATAGGAGACTGAAGAGTCGTCGGGCAGTCAAGATATTCATGGTTCTTCTCCATGATCGCAGATGTTCAAGCGATACGCCGCATTGCCGCTCAATCTCTCGTGCCAGCCGGGGCAGGGTGTATTCTTTCTTTCGGCGCTCTTTCTTGATTTCGCCCTCGTGTTTTTCGACGACTTTTTCGACAAATCGTTCGTCTCCCAAGAGTCTTTGATCTATGGTGGCATAGACGTCTTCCTGCTTGACCGTTGCTCCGTCGTTCATGAACATCGCGTACTGTTTTCGAGCTCTGCCTTTGTTCTCGGAAAACATTCTGAGAACAAGGTCGGTGTCAAGGAACTCTGACCGCTCCGATTTTGTGAAATATGCTCGATGGCTGCTCCAAGGATATTGATCAAGACTTTCAGCGATCTTCGCTCGCAGGGGATTGTAATGAATGTATTTTAAAAGGGCCAGCAGATATCGGTCGCGGTCGCAAAGGATGGCTTTGTACCTGCCCTGAAAGAGGTGCCCCACAGTCTTGTACCTTCGGTTGTAGTACATGGTATAGCGCTGGTTGACACCTTGGAGGATTTTGGAGAGCGGAATGTCCCTGGTTTCAATCAGAAGGTGCACATGATTGGACATAAGTATGTAGGCATAGAGATGAAAATGATAGCGTTGCTTGTAGCCGATAAGAATCTCGATAAATTTGCGATAATCGAGGGGATTTTTAAATATCTTCTGCTTCTGGTTTCCTCTGGTGATTACATGGTAAAAGGCACCTTCATACTCAATTCGGGGTTTTCTAGCCATGACAGAGGATAGCAAATATCCCAACAGGTGTCAATAACTCAATCTTTAAGTCTGACCCCATACGCCACCCCATACGCCACGCCTTTTGGCCCAACGCCTTGCCGCGATCAAGCTGTCGGGCTTCGCCTCGCTCACCCCACCTACAATCCAGCCTTCCCTACTTCAGGATCTGGTCCCAACTCTTCTTGCCGTCGGGATCGTACCAGCCCTGGAACCGAAGGGCGCCGGGCACTTCGCGTACCTTCCAGTATCCGCTGTTACTGCTGACATAGATACGGAGCGACTCGAGGACCCTGCCGTAGTCCTTCCGGTCCTGTTCGCTGAGCGTTGCATCGGAGGCCCGGGCGTTCAGGAACTGAATGGTCGCATCCTTAAGCAGCGCCAGATCGCTCTGGGGCCACTGCACCGGCACGAGGTCGTTTCCGGGATTCGCGTCGTTGTCGTTGGCCGTCAGGATCTGCTTCAGCTTGAGGCCCTGCTGCCTGATATTTTCACCGTAGGACGAGACGACGTGGTCGCGGCCGACGCTCAGGACAAGAGCCTGCTGGGCCGGGCTCAACTTGTTCCATACGTTCTTGTTGATGATCATGTAGGTGACCAGGAACTGCTGGTGCCAGCCGGGGAAGTGCAGGTACCGGGTCCCCACCGTGCCGGGATTGCCCTCGGGAAGCCCGAAAAGCTGTGACACGTCGTCCAACGGAGTGGCGAATTCGTAGGCCTGAAGCTGGCCGTCTGCAACGCCCTTGACCAGGGACCCGCCCCCGGCGACGGCTGTGATGAACTTGATGTTCTTTTTCGGGACCACGCCGGCCGCTACGAGGTTGTCACAGGCGCGATCGAGGACGTACTGGGCCGGCGGGAGGTAGCGGAACGTCCAGTTCTGCTGACACAACCCCGCAAGGCCGATGCCGGCTGTCGTTCCGGCATTGCCGATCGGCAGCATGAAGTAGCCCGAGCCCTGTTGACTGCTTCCGACAATGGGGATTGCCATGACGTTCTTGCCGCTTTTATCGAGTATTTGCTGGAGCTGGTCGAGACCGGTCGCCTTGCCGTCGTCGATGGACTTCCCGTAGAGAAAGCCCATGTACTCATCAAAGTTGGGGCCGAAGGGAACGCCCGAATTGTATATAAACCCCCATGCCGGGCTGAGGTCCGACCCGGAAATATAGGCGGCGTCGAAACCTTTCCCCCCTGTGAGCGGGCCTCCGGCGCCGACGGCTGCAACGATGTCTTTGAACTCTTTTGGGATGGCCGGGGTCGGAGCGTATTTGGTGAACTTGACCTGTCCGTCCTTCCCGAGAGCGATCATCGAAATGCCGGCCAGCTTGATGGCATATTCATCCGCTGGAGGGCCGATTGCAGCCGAGCCGCTGAAGCTGCGAAAGGAAATTTCCAGCGCCGGAGCGACCTGCGCAGACACGAGGAAAACGCAGACAACCGCCGCAACAACGGCGCCGAATCGCAGAACGTGATTTGTGTGAGATTCTCTGCCTTGAATTTTACTATTGTCCAGAGGTGTGTAATTTCTGTTGAAATTTGAGGTAGCCATATTGACCTCCTCTCCTTTGCGTGACCGGCACGTAACAAATAACAACCTACGATGAAACCTGCTCTCTCTGAACCTCTTCTCGATAAGTTGTAACCCGATGGAACGTCTGCCGCAAAGGCGCGATGGCAAGCAGAAAAACCATGATTACAAACTGATTTACACCGGTGTCTTCATTGATAGGTACCAGTGAAAACCACAGGCCTATAAGTATTAATCTGTACCCGAAGCCCTGCCCGACGACGTCAGGTCTGTTCGAGTCGGACTTATGGCAGTGTATCTACTTTAAGGATAGCACACTTTATGCAATGCATCTTACTATCCCCAAGAGGAGGAACGACCCATGAAAACCCTGTTCAGTTTTGCCGTTGCCGTGCTGTTCCTGGCGGCCCTTTCTTTAAACACCTTTGCACAGCAGCCCCAAAGCGGTCCTGGCCCCGATGACCAGATGATGATGAGAAAAGAGATAACACCCGAGAACTTCAGCGAAATGAGGACCCACATGCTTACCATGATCGAGAAACGCAGGACAATGCTCGACACGCAAAAGGCCTGCGTTGAGGCGGCAAAGAGCGCCGATGAACTGAAGAAGTGCAGGCCCGAACGGCCCATGGGAATGGGCGGCGGCAACGGTCCCGGCAGGCAGCGGGGGCCCCGGTCAGGTATGGGTGGTCAGCAGCAGTAGGGAGAGAGCAGCGGAGATTGTTTTGAACACACACGTGCCGGCAGAAGATCTTTCCTGCCGGCACGTTTTTTTGCGGCTCGGGTCCGCAACGGCCCGGCCTCGCTTTAGCTGACGGTCGGTGAGAGCACTTGGTCGCCGAGCCTGGCTGCGTCTGGTACGTTTTCAGCCACGAGGTCTGCGGCAAAATAATGGCCAGAATTACAGAGTACACCTACTACTCTGCAAGTTCGATATACTCTTCTAACTGTCCTGACACCGGCTTTATTTATCTTTCGTTTCTAATAGAAAGAAATTAGAAAGAGAAAAAACAACCTCGGCGTTTTTATCTACCGAGTATTTGCTTTTAAGCTGGTTAGCTAGCTTTGATATGTCACCTTCGATATTGGCTTTAAGATTAGCAAGATCATTAATACTCTGTTCCTTTGCTTTCAAAATCTGGTTGATAGCAATTCCGCTCCATTCTACCTTTAACCTCCTCATGAACTTATCGTATGGGTCTGACTTGTACACCTTATCTTCGGTCGGCGCATTGAGAAACTGAATTGAAACGACAAGGTTATATATACCTTTATTCTTTATTTGGATAGGGGCAATAACGCTGTCGCTGCTGGATATCTCACTGTAAGAGCTAAATCCTGCTAAAGCATTTGATGTAAACAGTAATACCATCAAGAACGTAATACTGAATATTCGTTTCATTCTGATCTCCTTTATTGTGTTAAGGGTCATAACTCACATCAGTCATCGCTTATTTACATGGCACTGAGAAATCAACGTGATAGTGTTCGTCATGTCTCACCCAGGGCTTTTTAGTTGAAAATGGGAGTAGCGCCTGAAGCGCCTTCCCCTTTGAAGTGTTAAATAATAACTTCTGAAGGTCGTTGTCAAAAATTACTCTGGAGATTGTTACACCGTTTTTATCTGCCGCGTCTTTCAATGCGAAGAGGTGTGCTGCCATGCTCTCGAAGTCAATTGAGTATTCTTCATATGTTCCTTTTGCGGTGAATTCGATATTATAACCAAATTTATTAAGTGGGCCTGTTGACAGAGGAACAGAAGTTCCTTTCGAATCGTCAATGACCGGAACGAAGAAGTCCACTGAGAGACCGTTTTGATGTGTTTTATGCGGCCGAAAGCGACCACCATTCTGCCAGCCAGTTTCACCATAAAAAAAGACCTTGTTCGGTTCTTTCAGCAGCAGATCTTTATAAGCATCTAGAACAATTGTGTAGACTTTGCTATGAACATAGTTCCTCCCTGTCATTGCTCCGAGAGAACTATAAACGTTAAAGTTCTTTCCCGATGAGGGCAGCTGCCATGCATTTTCAATCCGGCCTTTTTCTGTCGTGCCGTAACATATACTTTCTGGCTGATCAGCTGCCATTACGCTGGCCACACTGAGAAAGAATATTATGATCTGATAAATTAATTTCACTGTTATTCCGGACTAGCGCTCGCGTGTACCGCCGCATAGCGGTCGGACACGACGCGATGGTTGGATTATTTCGGTTCGGCAAATTTTAAGAGGGCATCTAGATGATCTCGAAGTATCATAGTATGCTTATGCGGGTCTTTTTCTGTTGCACTATATTTACCACCGTGAGTGTAGTCATACCATGCAGCGTTGAAGCCTTTCAAGTCGGAGACGTAAGGTTCGAAAATGATCTTTGCTTTTTCATGAGAAAGCAATTCACTTTTTCCATGGAAATGAAAAATAAAAAAATCACCTTGCTTGCCAGGATCACGAGTCTCAATAGCCTTTCTTATCTCAATCATTTCATCGACAAATTCATCTCGAAAAATAGCCGCAGATTTATTGAACTCTATTCTGCGATCTCGATGGATAGAAAAGTAATTTCCGAGAATGAGCCCTGCGAAAAATGTCACTGCGCTGAATGCGGGATGAGTAATTATATTAAGCAAGAAATCAATCATCGTTTAGCCGACCTTATAGTATGGACACTGGTATTCATTTTAACTGTGACTGCCATTATTATCACTATGCGTCCTTTTTGGTTTTAGAGTGCTCAGCGGCTTGACCGTCTGGAGCGTGTGGTTGGACAAAATCCAACACTGCGTTGAGCCCCGCGCCGCAGCGCGGGACTCGAACGATTCGTTAGGCCTTATTTTGACGAGCCTTAAATGCATTAATTTTATCTTCTAATTGGTTTATCAAAGGTCCTACCGTATTGAGTAACTCTTTTAACGAAGATATTTCATGCGGAAGATTTTGCTGGATTAGACCGAAAATTTCCTTGTGTAGATCATCCGGGGATATTGGGTAAGCACCACGAAAACCTTTGGTAATTAAATCTTCAGAGACTTTTATCACCCAGTCCCCAGAATAACCAACTGCTCCGACATCTGCTCTCAGGCCACATTCAATTCTTTCAGTTTTCGAAATATTCCAATACTCTTCTTTGCACCAAATTAACCGATCATAAATCTCTCTTAACCTCATCGACAGTATTTCATTGCTTGCTGTACTCATTACTTCAGCGAGAGAAGTCACATTCACATTGGTTAAATTGGCCGCTTCAATTGCTCCGCTTTGGAACCCATTTTCAGCTAGGATTATTCCACGATCCACTCCAGTATCGCTGACAATTTCGCGCAGAGCGAGGACATGGAGTTTCGATACTTTGGAATTCCAATGTTTACATTCAACTATCCATTTGACATCAAATCCAACATGATGCGATTTAACAAGTACATCTACATCATGTTTTGTCCTTACGCCTTGAAGAGTAACATTGGTCTCGGCATCCAATCCTAGGGACCGAAAGAATTCTGCAGCCTCTTCTTGATAATCTTTCCAGTCCATGTATTGTCCTCTCGCGAATGGCGTCGCTTACGATTAACGTGCGGCTGACGAGCCTCATGTTAGAATCAGTTCCGAAGCGTTCATGTGCTGCTTGCGTCCATTATTATCTGTCTCAGATGCTTCCATCAGAGAACACAACTTCATTGTTGTATTGAGGTAGATCTGCGCGCAGTGATCTAGAGAATGCCCCGGGTAGCACGATCCGTTGAATATCATCAAGAGCAAAATTAACGCCACCATAAAGACGCCATTCTCGCTCTAAATAGAAGTTTTCTGCGTCCGAATCATTTGTTGAAGTTTTCCAGAATTTAAGTGAACATAGAATGCGCTTTTGCAAAAACATGTGGAATTTGATTACAGATTCTTCACGACTCGTATGTGGTCTACTTGGGCTTAAGGTCTTTTCAAAGTCCCTTGTGTAATCGAGATAGTTTTGCAGTTCCTTTCGAAAGATCATCTCAAGAGAGGTATTCTTTTCGGTTGGATCTGTAGACTCACGTGAGATGTAAAAGACAGGACTTGCACCTTTTTTTATTAAAAAATCTTTTTTGAAGGAAATTCCAAACAAGCTATATTTTTGCATATGTACTTTCAAATCGGCCAGTGGAATATCCGCAAAACAAACGACATCCGGAATAAATGCATTGTTAAGGTCTATGGTCGATAAATCCAATGAATATCTGAAAATAAGTTTCGTCGCTTCCCGAGGCAGATCTTCTTGTCGCGTTTCTATCTTGCTGGAAGACAATAACCAGCCTGACTTTAGAATTTTAAGGAGAAGTTGGTATTGCGCGTTTTGGTCTTCACGTAGATTGCGCCCTATAAAATGTGTTAAAAGTTCGGAGACGTATCGTTGCATATGACTGGCACCCTCTTATCCCATTCCACAGCGTTTTAAGGCTAAAGATTACTTTGGAACTTCAGAATCCATGTATTCGGCATAGTTTAGATAAGTTACCCAACTTGAGCAGCATTTGTGGACGTGCCCCCGAACGTGAGGTACGTCGTGTGCCTACCGGAACCAACTTCACATTTACGTTCTCCACCGCGAATGCGTCTCCGATTGGAAATGCGAACCTGTACTCGCGTTGCCAATCAAATTTTTTTGGCTTGCGTAGAGCGATTCGTTCAGGAAGCGCCCAGTCAACAATCGGCGGTTCGTGGGGCTCATAGTACCTTACTTTGTCATAGACCAACTGGCTTTCTTGAACATCCGGGTATTTAACCAAGGCCGCTCGTAGGTAAAAGAAAAATCTCGGAAGATCGAAAATTTCGACACAAGCTTTGGTTTTAAAGCGTGAAGCGAGTAGGGCACTGCACTCCGTGCTCATGCAATAAACAAATATTTCATCTTCCCGAGCAGACGATTCGAACGTATAGTCAATGGGTACTTCCGCTCCGGTCTCCACCAGGCAAGCTTTCAATCCCTCTTTGGGTAAGTGAACCAGCGTTCCTTCATATTCGTCAGCACGGACGCCGTCGTCCTCGTAATATCGGAAGTATGACAAGGCTCGAAAGAGCATCTCTCCGTTATTGACGAACGCTTCTGCGTACTGAGGCGATAGGTAGCGGAATAATCTAAACATTGTTTAGTCTAACAAGTTATTGACTATAAGTAAACGGTTTGTAATATTATAAACTTGTTCAATTCGGCGCCCTTTATTTTACCGTATTCGATGTACATGCTGCCGTTGTCTCCGGATTCCATTTCCCTGGCGCAGCCTTGGCCTGATCCCACTAAGCTTTACCATCAAATACTATACGCACAGTCACTACAATACTATCCTTGAAACGGCGCGATGCAGGGGCCATGGTTATTTTCATCGATACGATAATATGCCTTATCTGCGTCGTTGTCAAAGATTCCGATGGGGTATTCTAAGGGTATAGGCTGAAGAGTACGTTTTGTAACTTTATGTATTGCGAAGGTTGTGATGGCGTCCTTGATCATCTCCAGAGCTTCCTCCACCGTATCGCCCTGGGAATCACAGCAGGGAAGCGCGGGGTACTCGCCCCAAGTAAAGCGATGTCAAAAAGTAGTTCGTGAGTACGACTCGACGATTCAAACCAAATGGGTACGGAACATGAGGGCGGGAAACCAAAAAGGCGGCTGTTATACGGAGCCTTGGCGCAGCACGATAAGATCGTACACTTCCACAAAGGCATCAAACCAGATCTCATCTGAAATGGTATCGATGGACGCTCCCGTAATATGGGAGACCTGATCAGTGTAGCAGTACCTGACCTCGATATCGAATGAAATTTCATGGGACAGTACCAGGGAGATCGATATGGTACACGCGGTATGCTCTCCCTGACTGAACTGCACGGGAGACTCGAACAGAATGCCGTTGCGGCTGAAGTTGCCGAGAATGGCGGGCACGAATTCGTCGCCGCGCTTTACCCGCAGCTTGATATACTGCTGGCAGGCATCAGGAACGTTGTATCGTTTTTCCCGCCTTGCAGTTTCTTCCGGCGAGCCGACGGCAGGCGATCTTTTTTCAGGTTTATCTGCCATGTGCCTTCACTATCATCAGGCGGAAATGAATTACTTCCCCTGCGCCCTGCCCGCAGCAAATGCCTTTTGATTGATCTCGAGGACCTTCTTGGGCACGGTGTTTACGATCGCATCGAGAACGAACGCTTCCTTGAGCGGCAGGTGCGACAGCGCCGCTCCGAGCAGCACGAGGTTGAGCGTCCGCTTGTCGCCTGCGGCCACCGCAAGCTGCGTACCGTCAAAGGGCATGACGGTCTTTGCACGGTTCTTGATAACGTCATTGACGTCGGAGGGATATTTTTCCGCGGCGATGGAAACGCCGATGGTGCCGATGGTGCGGGTATTGTAGATGACGACGCCGTCATCCTTCAGAAAATGGAGATAGCGGGCCGTTTCGAGCGGCTCGAACCCGATCAGCAGATCAGCCTCGCCTTCCGTGATGATCGGCGAGAACACCTGGTCACCGAAGCGCACCTGCGACAATACGCTGCCGCCGCGCTGCGCCATGCCGTGCACCTCGCTCTGCTTGACGTCGAGCCCGGCAAGGAGCGCCGCCTCGGCAATAACCTTGCTCGTCAAAAGCACGCCCTGTCCGCCCACGCCGCTGATCAGAATATTGAATACGTTCACCAATGAACTCCTTTAAGGCGTTAATGCGTGAATGCGTCTAAGCGTATATGCGTTAAAGCGCAACGTCTGTGACAACCGCCCCGCATCTACGCATTAACGCATCCACTCTTTCACGCATCTTCACATCCACGCTTCCCAGCATCTACGCATCCACGCATAAACGCTTCCACGCTTTTACGCTTCTCGCTGCTTCATACAGCCGGTAGTACAAAGCTGTTCACAGACCCCGCAGCCGTTGCACAAGAGCGGATCGATCTCCACATACCCGGTCTTTCCTTCGGGCGTAAAGGACAGGGCGATGCAGCCCGCCTTGAGGCAGGACTTGCATCCCACGCAGGTCTTCCGCTCCACGGCGTAGGCCTTCTTGGTGACGCGGTACCGGAGCACGCAGGGCTGGTTCGAGATGAGCACCGTCGGCCCCTTCTCCGCAAGCTCTTCCTTCATGATCTTTTCGAGGTCCTTGATCTTGTAGGCGTCGATCTCGCGCACCCGCTTCGCGCCGATGGCCTGACAGAGCTTGGCGATGTCGAGGCGCGGCGCTTCGGCCCCCCCGGCGGTACGTCCCGTGCCGGCATGCTCCTGTCCGCCGGTCATGCCCGTGGTGTCGTTGTTCATGATGATGACGATGGCGTCGCCGCCGTTATAGATCATGTTGATGAGACCGGTGATGCCGGAATGGAGGAAGGTCGAGTCGCCGATAACCGCCACGGGTTTCTGCTGCGTGCCCTGCAGGCTAAGACCCTTTGCCATGCCGTGGGCAGCCGAGATGCTGGCACCCATGCAGATGCAGGAGTGCATTGCCGAGAAGGGCGGAAGCGCTCCCAGCGTATAGCAGCCGATGTCACCGGACACATGGAGCTTGAGCTTGGCAAGCACGGTATACAGACCGCGATGGGAACAGCCCGGACAGAAGGTCGGCGGCCGCATAATGAGACCGCTTACCGGTTCTTTCATAGGAAGCGTGCTTCCTGAGATCTTCTCGCGCACCAGGCGCTGGCTGAACTCGCCCCAGAGCGGCAGCACGTTCTTGCCCAGATGGACCGTGATGCCCATGGCCTTGATCTGGTCCTCGATGAACGGATCGAGCTCTTCCACGACCGCAAGTTTGGTCACCGATGAGGCGAATTTTTTGATCAGTTTTTCAGGAAGCGGGAAGGTCGTGCCGAGCTTCAGCACCGTTGCCTTCGGGAAGGCTTCGCGAACATACTGGAAGGAAATGCCGGAGGTGATGAAGCCGATTTCTTTATCTCCGTCGATGATCCGATTGAGCCGTGAGGTTTCTGCCCACTCTTTGAGCCGCAACAGCCGGTCTTCCACGAAAACATGGCGCTTTTTAGCATTGTTAGGCAGCATCACGTACTTGGCAAAATCCTTTGCCAGACCGCGGCCCGCAGGCGACTCGACCGTTCCGGTCTCCACCACACTTTTGCAGTGCGAGATCCTGGTCGTGGTGCGCAGGATGACCGGCGTGTCAAAGGCCTCGCTCATCTCGAAGGCCGCCTTTACAAATGCCAAGGCCTCGGCAGAGTCGGACGGCTCGATGCAGGGGATCTTGCCGAGCCGGGCATAGTGGCGCGTGTCCTGTTCGTTCTGGGAGCTGAACATGCCAGGATCGTCGGCCGCCATCAAGACCAGGCCGGCGTTGATGCCGGTGTAGGATGCGGTCATAAGCGGATCGGCGGCAACGTTCACGCCCACATGCTTCATGCAGGCCAGCGAGCGCACGCCGGAAAGTGCGCCGCCGATGGCGACTTCCAGCGCCACTTTCTCGTTCACCGACCACTCGGCATGAATGCCTTTTTCATGGGACAGCGTCTCGAGCACCTCGGTGCTCGGCGTGCCCGGGTAGGCTGCGGCCAGCTTGCCGCCTGCTTCGATGAACCCCCGCGCTATTGCTTCGTTGCCTGATAAGATTGCTTTCGTCACCACAACACCTCTAAGGTCGGTCTCTCGCGAAGGCGCAAAGTACGCCAAGAAAAGCAGGACAGGTCTTCTGGTTTAAACCTAACCCGGACAAGCCGAACCAAAATTTGCCACGAAGACTCGAAGTCACGAAGAAAAACGAAAACTGCTTAAGATACTGCTTTAATAATTGGATTAAAGGCCGTACTTTGTGTCTTCGTGCCTTCGTGGCAAAATATTCTTGCCGTTTTGAGTAGAATTTGATTCGTAACTAATGTTTAGGCTTAAGCCGTGGACTTCCTTTGCGACCTTTGCGCCTTTGCGAGATAAAGCTTTTCCGTTCTTGAATCTGGGCGCACTCGGTGCGCCCCTACGACCCTGGACCCCGGCCCCTGAACCCTGTTATTTAGGTCTATTGTCGATCACCCGCTTGGCCTTGCCTTCGCTCCGCTGGATCGTGTTCGGCGGACGGAGCGTGATATCGGTATTCACGCCGATGATGTCCTTCACGTTCTTCTGGATCTCACGCTTCAGGTGGACCAGCTCTTCCTCTTCCTGCACAAAGTCCTTCAAGTCCGTGGAAAGCACCTTGCTCGCCATCTTCTCCATGAACTTGGGCGTCACTTCCACGAGCACATTCATCTCGTCCATGCGGCCCTTGCGGTTCACTTCGATGATATAATGCGGCGCCACCTCTTCGGAGCGCAGCAGCACCGACTCGACCTGCGACGGGAACACGTTCACGCCGCGGATGATCAGCATATCGTCGGCCCGGCCGCGCACGCGACGCATCCGGACCAGGGTCCGGCCGCAGATGCATTTCTCCGGGTTCAGGCTGGTGATGTCGCCCGTGCGGTAGCGGATCAGCGGCATGGCCTCGCGCGACATGCTCGTGATCACGAGCTCGCCTTCCTGTCCGTAGGGCAGCTGTTCTCCCGTTGCCGGATTGATGATCTCGGGATAGAAGTGGTCTTCGTTCACATGAAGCCCGCTCTGTGCCTCGACGCATTCCGATGACACGCCGGGGCCGATGATCTCGGACAGACCGTAAATGTCGATGGCCTTGATCCTGAGCCGCTCCTCGACCTCGTGCCGCATTTCCTCGGTCCAGGGCTCGGCGCCGAAGAGGCCCACGCGCAGCTTGATCGTATCGAGGCTGATCTTCATCTCGCAGGCTACGTCGTAGATATAGAGAGCAAAGGAGGGCGTGCAGCAGATCACCGTGCTGCCGAAGTCCTGCAGGAGCAGGATCTGTTTCTGTGTATTGCCGCCCGAGATCGGGATGACCGCAGCTCCCACGCGCTCGGCCCCGTAGTGGGCTCCCAGGCCGCCGGTGAAAAGGCCGTAGCCATAGGCGTTCTGGACCACGTCCTTTTTCGTTGTTCCGGCACAGGTGAAGGTGCGCGCCATGACCTCGGCCCAGAGGTTGATGTCGTTCCGGTTGTAGGCCACGACTGTGGGCTTTCCCGTGGTGCCCGACGAGGCGTGGATGCGGACGATCTCATCGAGCGGTTCGGCAAACAGGCCGTAAGGGTAATTATCCCGGAGGTCAGCTTTTTTGGTAAAGGGAAGTTTTACGATGTCCTGGACGTTCTTGATGTCGATCGGCTTGACGCCCATTGCATCGAACTTTTTCTGGTAAAAGGGAACGCGGCTGTAGACCCGCTCGCAGACCCTCTGCAAACGCTCGCTCTGCAGCTTCGTCAGTTCCGGTCGCGACAGGGTTTCTTCGGCATTCCAGGGCATGGGCGGCTCCTCGATGAATGAGTTTTATGTCGAAAAACAGGCGATTACAGTAAAACGGAGCTCATTATAAACCAGAATGCATTGTTTTGTAAACAGTAAATCCTGTGCCTTTTACGGTGATTTTGGTATAATGGCTGCTGTTTGGACCTACATTTAAGACCGTCATTCCTGCGAAAGCAGGAATCCAGTCTTCTAAATAGGCTCTGGATGCCGGATCAAGTCCGGCATGACGAAGAAGAAAAGGAAAGGAACAGCTCATGACAGATGTGAAAAGGTTTGTGGAAAACGACCGGTTTGCGAAGCATCTCGGCGTGGACATGCTCGAATATGGCAGCGGCAAAGCCAAGGCGAGCATGGCGATCCGGGACCATCACCTGAACAGCGCAGGCACGGTGCACGGCGGGGCCATCTTTGCGCTCGCAGACGCCGTGTTCTCCGCAGCATCCAACTCACACGGCACCCTTGCCATGGCTATCAACGTGAGCATCTCTTATTTCAAGGCAGTGAGCGGCGGCACCCTGACCGCGGCTGCGGAAGAGGTCTCACTGAACCCCAAGCTCGCGACCTATCTCATTCCCGTGCTCGACGACAAGGGAAACAAGATCGCCCTGTTCCAGGGAACGGTGTATAGAAAAAAGGACGGCGTCGGTCAGTTCGTGAAGTAAGTTGCCGTTTCGGGGTAGTTCTCCCTCACTGCAGAAATGCAGGTCTTTCAGGGACGAGGGCCCTGCGTTCTCGGTATCTGATCAGAGGAGCTATTAATTATATGGATCGGTCGCATTTTAGACAGACTCTGTTGTTGGTGATTGCATTGATTCTGGCGATTGGCGCGGGGTGGTATGCCCATAAATGGTATATCCATCATTATGAAGATCATTCGCAGCGGCGGGTAAATTTAAAAGGTTACGAATTTACCAGTCCGTTGCTCGATATTGAACTGCCCGAGGGTTTCAATGTCGATTATGAACCCCATCCGTTCAAGTATAAAATTGTTTCATTCATCAAGGAAAAGGTTGATAGCGGACAAGTGCGGAATGTGGCGGTTTATTATCGCGACCTTCATGACGGGCCCTGGTTCGGAATAAATGCAAAGATTGAATTTAATCCGGCCAGCATGATGAAGGTGCCGGTGATGGTCGCCTGGCTGAAACGCGCCGAAAAAGACAGGTTTGTATTAAATCGTAAAATGCGATATGCAGTTTCGTTAAACACGGTTCCGCGGCAATATACCAAACCTGCGCGCTCAATCATACCGGGAAAGAGCTATACCGTTGATGAGCTATTGCACTATATGCTGAATTTTTCCGACAATAGGGCCACTTCACTGCTCTATAAGGCACTGAGTGATGCGGAGTTGGCTGATGTACTTGATAGTATGGATGTTAACAACAATCCGCACGATGATCGCAATTCCATGACGATACATGGATATTCAGGCTTCTTTCGTATCCTGTATAATGCTTCCTACCTGAATCGAGAGATGTCGGAAAAGGCGTTGCAGCTCTTAAGCCTGCAGGATTTCCCGCAGGGTATTGCTGCGGGAGTGCCCGCGGGTGTCAAGGTTGCCGCCAAATTCGGCGAAATAGTTCCGGAAAATAATACTGAGGAGGTCCAGCTCCACGAATTCGGGATCGTGTATCACCCCAAAAGTCACTACATCCTGGGAATCATGACTCAAGGCGGTGATTTTGCCAAACAGGCCGAGATCATCAGGGAAATTTCTCGCATGGTTTATACGGAGGTTGATTCGAACATAAGACAGTAAGACTTTTTTTCGTGCCGACGACGTTGCGCTGGCCGTATCGCACGCTAATTTTTTCTTTTTCCTTTCATCAAGTCATGCTATAGTTCCTGCCATGTCTCAGCCCAAACCTTCCCGCCTTCCCTTCCATTATGCCTGGATCATCGCCGGGACCGGCACGCTCGTCATCCTCGCCTGCCTCGGCATCGGACGGTTCGCCCTAGGCATGCTCTTGCCTTCCATGGCCTCGTCGCTCACGCTTTCTTACGCCCAGATCGGGTTCATCAGCACCGGAAACTTCATCGGCTACCTCATTGCCGTGCTGCTCTGCGCGCCGCTGGCCCGAAAGATCGGTTCCCGCCAGCTTATCATCGTAGCCCTTGCCGTGATCGCGCTCTCCATGGCGCTCATCAGCCGGGCCCAGACCTTCGGCGCGGTCATGGCCTTCTATTTCATCACCGGCATGGGAAGCGGGGCTGCCAATGTGCCGATGATGGGGCTCATTACCGCCTGGTTCGACCGTGCCATCCGGGGACGCGCAGCGGGGTTCGTGGTGATCGGAAGCGGGTTCGCCATCATCCTTTCAGGGAAGCTTATTCCGTACATTAATGGTTGGAAAGGGTCTGAAGGGTGGAGATTGAACTGGCTTATCCTGGCGGGCATCGTTGCTGCCATTGCCTGCCTTGCGCTCGTCATCCTGCGAAACCATCCGGAAGACAAGGGTTTGAGGCCGCTGGGAACTGATGAGACAACCTTCGCGCCAGGTCCTCATACAACGACGGCGCCGAAAGAAAACATCTACAAGAACAAAACGCTCTATCTGCTCGGGGCCATCTATTTTCTCTTCGGCTATACCTACGTGATCTACGCTACCTTCATCGTGACCACGCTGGTGAAAGAGCGGGGCTTTTCTGAAGCAATTGCCGGGAACTTCTGGTCCTGGGTGGGGTTTTTGAGCCTGTTCTCCGGCCCGGTCTTCGGCACGCTTTCGGATAAGCTCGGCAGGAAGGCCGGGCTGATGATCGTGTTTTCGCTCCAGATGCTTGCCTATTTGCTGGTCGCGGCGGACCTGCCGCCTTTTTTTCTGTACCTTTCGATCGGTTTCTACGGCATGGTGGCCTGGTCCATCCCGTCAATCATGGTCGCGGCCGTGAGCGAGTACGTCGGCATTGACAAGGCGCTCGCGGCCTTCGGCTTCATCACCTTTATCTTCGGCCTCGGCCAGATCACCGGACCCTCCATTGCCGGCATCCTTGCGGAAAGAACAGGCAGTTTCTCCTCCAGCTTCTTCATGGCAGCGGCCTTTGCCGGCGTCGCCATCGTGCTCACGAGCTTTTTAAAGAAACCCCACCGGACGTAGACAACGGTCAACGCTAATCAAAGCCCAGGCGCAGTGCAGGCGATCACAACCGCGTTCAGCAAGCCGTCTGTGGTGATTGCACGTTCAGGGATAGAAGCGGCAGATAAACAAAAAAGGCCGCCCTTCCATAAAAGGCGGCCTTCGCTTTATTTGGCTCCCCTTTGTAGACGAAGTAAGGAAGCTTTTTTCTTCACCAAATGAAACTTACCTTCTGCGTACCCTGGCGAAAGAGCCCTTTTAACAGCCTCGCTATTAATCAGAGCCTCTTTTCTATTGCTTCATAGACCTTCTTTCTATGAATGATGCCCAGTATCCAGACTTCTGACCCGACGATCTTGAAAACAACGCGGTAATCGCCAACCCGCAGCTTCCAGTAACCATGAAGTGTTTTCCGTAAAGGTGCGCCATACTGCTGAGGTTCCGTTGTGAGCCTCGTCTCGACGGCATGCTTGATGCGGGCTTTCAGCTTTGCGTCAAGTTGCGGAATATCAATGGTCTTGACGTCCGGATGATATCTCAGCTCAAACGGCACGATCACCAGACCTCGTGATGTTTCAAAGCTTTTGACTTTGTGAACGTCTTCGCTCTTTTCCCTGCAAATGCAGAAAGCGCGATATCTTCCTCAATCTCAAGCGCTTCCTTTACGAGGTCACGCACCTTGAGCGACAGGGAGATACCTTCTTTTATTGCAAGTCGCTCGATTATGCTGTAGAGCGGCTTCTCAAAAACCACATTGATCCTTGGATTCTTTACCGGCATGACCATCACCTCCACGAAACGCAATGTAACACTTCTGACACACCTTGTCAAACTGAGAATAGCGTAATTTCCTGTACCAGAACACGACTTGGAGCAATAGTAGTTAATCCCATCTTCAGAAAACCTTTCGATTTACTTGTAGTTAGCAATGGTGAGTACAAAAAAGAACAGGGCACTTTTCGTGAGAAAAGTGCCCTGCGTTCTGTTTGGCTCCCGAGGCAGGACTTGAACCTGCGGCATGGTGATTAACAGTCACCCGCTCTACCAACTGAGCTACTCGGGAATGATGAGGAGATGCTTAGGAAATCAGGCTGGTATAAATACCATATACAGCCTGATATGTCAATGGGTTATTTACTTGCAAAGAGGGGTTTTTAACCGCCGTCCTGGCCCTTCTTGAGCTCCATGATCACGAGCTTGGCGATCGCTTTGAGCGTATCGAATACCCCGGTGCCTTCGGGGGCAACTGCCTCGAAATCCGGCACGCTGCGGGGGTTCAGCGCGCGCCGCATTTCCTGTACCGGCACGACATTCGGCAGGTCGCGTTTGTTGTACTGAATGATATAGGGAACCTTATCGAGATCGTAGCCCTGCTCCGCAAGGTTGATGCGCAGGTTCTCAACGCTCTCGATGTTCGCTTCCATCCGTTCGATCTGTGAGTCTGCAACAAAAACAACGCCGTCCACGCCCTTGAGGATCAACTTCCTGCTTGCGTCGTAGAAGACCTGGCCGGGAACCGTGTATAGATGGAAGCGCGTTTTGAATCCGCGGATCTCGCCCAGGGCGAGCGGAAGAAAGTCGAAGAACAGCGTCCGTTCGGTCTCGGTCGCCAGCGAGATCATCTTTCCCTTGCTGTCGGGGTTTGTCTTTTTGTATATCCACTGCAGGTTGGTCGTCTTGCCGCACAGGCCGGGACCATAGAAAACGATCTTGCAGTTGATCTCTCTCGACGAATAATTGATAAACGACATAGAACCGTGATTCCTCTCCTAACACATTCAGGAAATGACCGTGGCGGGGTTACCCGAAGAGCTTGTCGATGTCTTCGTCCGTGATCTCCGCAAAGGGCGAATCAGCAGCCTTGCCTGACGTTTTTCCCGTTTCCACCTTTTCAAGGAGTTGATTAAAGATGGTACCGAGCACGTCGGCGCTTTTTTTCACCCGGAGACGGACAAGGCCGAGCGATGAGCGCTGATCGAAGATCACCACCAGGATCACTCGCTGGCCGATGATGGAGATGTGAATGTTATCGCGCTGGCCTTCGTGGAACAGGATGGAAAATTCCTTCTCCCCCAACAGCTTGGCCATACCGCCCGTGGCCGCGATGTTGCCGGCCGTCAGGGAAGCAAGCGACGTGGTGTCAAGATTTTCCGTTTCACCCGTAGCAGCGATGAGCTGGCCGTTCTTATCCACGAGAAACACGACCTTGGCATTGGCCTGGGCAAGGAGGCGCTGGAGTTCCGCGTCTATGAGCTTAAACTCTTCGTCATACATCACGAGATCTTGACCCAGCATAGGTGCTTCTCCTTAGGCGCTGAACGCCATACCGCACGGTGACCGCAGGTTGGGGCTATTAAACCATACTGACCGTGATATTTCAAGCTTTTTTTAATTCCTGCCAAACGAAAACACAGCCGGGCATGCAAAACCCGGCTGTGTTCTTTACGTGATCAAGTGATGCTGCGATAGGGAAACGGTGTCAGCTCTTCGACATTTCCTGGAGCTTTTTGAGGCTCTCCCAGTCCTTGTCCACAAGCGACTGGAATTGTGCGAGGAGCGCCTCGTTCCCCGGTGCAAAGAGATGCTTGAACCTGCCCTGGGGCTTGAGCCACTCGGTGACCGGTTTTCTTCGCTCCTTGGGGTCGTAGTTGATGGTCCACTTCCCGTCCTGTACCTCGTAGAGCGGCCAGTAGCAGGTCTCTACCGCGAGCCGGGAAAGCAGGATCGAGTCGTTGGTCTGCGAACGCCAGCCGCGGTTGCAGGGGGAGACAACGCCCATGTAGGCAGGGCCGTTCGTTGCCAGGGCCTTCTTCACCTTGGTCACCAGGTCCTTCCAGTTATGAGGCGAGGCCTGAGCCGCATAGGCAACGTTGTGCGCTGCCATGATGCGCGTGAGGTCCTTGCGACGCTGGGGTTTTCCCTGGACCACGGAACCTACGGGGCAGGTCGTCGTATCCGCGCCGAACGGCGTGGCGCTCGAGCGCTGGATACCGGTGTTCATATAGGCGCCGTTGTCATAGCAGATATAGAGGAGCTGATGGCCGCGCTCCATGGCGCCTGAAAGGGCCTGGAACCCGATATCATAGGTGCCGCCGTCTCCGCCGAAGGCGATGAACTTCATTTCTTTTTTGAGCTTGCCCTGCTTCCGCAGCGACCGGTACATGGTCTCTATCCCGGAAGCCGTGGCTGCGGCATTTTCGAAAGCACTGTGCATCCACGGCACCTTCCAGGCGGTGTACGGGAACAGGCAGGTCGAGACCTCCAGGCAGCCCGTGGCGTTCGCGATCACCACCGGCTCGTCAATGGCCATAAGGACCTGGCGTACGATGGTCGGTGCGCCGCAGCCGGAGCACATGCGGTGGCCGCCGGTGAGCAGCTCTTCTTTATGCGTAAGTGATTTAAGGGTTAAGGGTTTTTCCTGGGTCGTGGTCATTTTTTTTCTCCTTGGATCTTACCACGGAGTCACGGAGCCGCGGTTTTCTCAGCGTTCTCTGCGCCCTCTGCGGTTAAGGGTTGTTAGTTCCTCACCGTCATATAGTCCTTCACCATCTTGATCTTGCCGGTCTTCGCGACCTCAATGGTCTCTTCGATCACCTGATCGACATCGAGCGGCATCAGGTCCCGGCCGCCGAGGCCGTAGATCTTGTTGAACAGAAGCGGTCCCTGGCGATGGGGGTAGACGGCCGGTGCGATCTCCATGAACAGAGGGCCGTAGCCGCCGTAGGAATCCGCACGGTCCATGACGCAGACCGCCTTGGCATTCTTGAGCGCTGCGCCCACTTCCACATAAGGGAAAGGTCTGAAGACGCGTGGTTTGAGCAATCCTGCCTTTACGCCTTTTTCACGGTAGCGGTCGATCTCGTCCTTGATCGTGCCGGCTGCGGAATTGAGCGCCACGAGCACCACTTCGGCGTCCTCAAGCCGGTAGGACTCGAACAGATCGTATTTGCGGCCGAAGAGCTTGGCAAACTCCGCGGAAACATCCTGGATGACCTTCGTTGCATTCAGCATTGCCTGGTGCTGGACACGCTTGTGCTCCATGTAGTAGTCCGTCAGCACGAGGGCGCCGATGCTTTTCGGATTATCGATATCGAGGAGGGGATCCATCGCAATATAGTCGCCGGCAAATTTTTTCACGTCCGCGTCGGGGATGAACTGCATGCTCTCGATGGAGTGGCTGATGATGAAGCCGTCCATGTTGACCGCGATCGGCAGCCGCACGTCCTTGTGCTCGGCAATGCGGTAGGCCATGATCGTATTGTCGTAGGCCTCCTGGGCATTCTCGGAAAAAAGCTGGATCCAGCCGCAGTCACGCATGCCCATGCCGTCGGAATGGTCGCCGTGGATATTGAGCGGCGCGGACAAGGCCCGGTTCACCAGCGCCATCAGGATCGGCAAACGGTAGCCTGACGCGATATGAAGCATCTCCCACATGAGTGCGAGTCCCTGGGCGCTCGTAGCGGTAGCAACTCTGCCGCCTGCCGCCGATGCGCCGATGCAGGCGCTCATGGCGCTGTGTTCGCTTTCAACGAGGATCACCTCGGTGTCCACCTTCCCGTTCGAAACAAAGGAAGTGAATGATTCCATGATGCCCGTTGACGGGGTGATGGGATAGGCCGGCATGACATCAGGATTCAACTGGCGGAGCGCTTCGGCAACCGCCTGGTTGCCGGTGACCGCCACGGTCTTGGTCGTAGTTATTGCCATGTTATTTTTCCTCCTCTTCCATGACAATGGCCTTGTTGCCTTTTTTGCCCGGACACTCCATGGCGCAGACACCACAGCCTTTGCAGTGGTCGTAATCGAAGTTCACGCGTTTTTCATCTTTTACGGGGATCGCGGAATCGGGGCAGTAGACCCAGCAGAAGAGACACTGGATGCAGTTCTCCTCGATCCAGCGCGGCTTGAGCGAACGCCACGAGCCGGTCTTATATTCATTGGCATTGCCGGCCTTCAGAATGGTGCCGGCATGGGGCAGCTCTTTCCAGTTCATCTGTTTCATCCTTCGTGTACCTCCTCGTATCCGCGTTTCACCGCCGTTAAGTTTCCGTCGATGATCTTCTGCGCGAATTTTTTCCCGAAGCTGCCCTTCACATCATCGAGCAGCACCTCCATGGTCACGATCGCCGTGGCCCGGTTCACCGCACCAAGCATGCAGGAGTTCGGCATATTCCTGCCGATGGTCTCGGTTGAGATCTTGGACGCATCGATGGTGAAGACCCTCTGGGTCGGCTTGGCTTTTAATTTCGCCCGCACGTCCTTGGGGTCCTTGCTCGTGTTGATGATGAAGACCGCATCATCTTTCGCGCCTTCGGCGACATTGATCGCGTCAAGGAGCGTAGCGTCTACCACGGCGACCACGCCGGGATTCAGCACCGGGCAGTGCATCCGGAGGATCTTCTCGCTGATCCGGTTATAGGCGCGAAGCGGCGCACCGGCGCGCTCCGGTCCGTATTCCGGGAATGCCTGCACGTTGCGGCCGCCGGATAGACAGGCGTCTGCAAGCACTTTGGCCGCGGTCACGGTCCCCTGACCGCCCCGGCCGTGCCATCTGATCTCGATCATTTCTGCCATAATAGTAACCTCCAAAGTAAAATCCCAAATACGAAATCACAAATTCCAAATAATATCCAAATTCAAAATTTCAAACTGTTTGTGATTTATAAATTTGGTGTTTGGAATTTAGTGCTTGTCATTTGATATTTGCCTTCTCACATTTCTCTTCGTCCTTCAAGCGCCCGCAGCACCGTATTTTCATCGGCGTACTCGATGTCCCCTCCCACGGGGAGCCCATAGGCAATGCGACTTACGCTGATGCCGAGGGGTTTGATCAATTTCGAAAGATAGAGGGCAGTTGTCTCACCCTTGACGGTCGGGTTCGTTGCAATGATGACCTCTTTTACGCCGCCGGCCCGGAGACGCTCCATGAGCCCGTCGATCCTGAGGTCCTCGGGTCCGATGCCGTCAAGCGGCGAGAGGGAACCCATGAGCGCATGGTAGCGGCCCCGGAAGATCCCGGTCTTCTCGAGGATCAGAATATTGCTCGGTTCCTCCACAACGCAGATGCGTGAAGGATCGCGCTTTTCATCGCGGCAAAGACCGCAGACCTCGTCCTCGGTAATGTTATTACAGACCGTGCAGTAGCGGCTGTTGTTCTTCAGGTCCAGGATGGCCTGCGCGATCCCGAAGGCTTCCTCGGGCGGCATGCCCAGAATGGCAAAAGCAAGACGTTCGGCGCTTTTCTTGCCGATACCCGGAAGCCTGGTGAACGCCTCGACCATTCTGCCCAAGGCCTGACCAGATACTTCCGCGGCCTGCGCGCCGGCTTTCCCCTTTTTTCTCGGGTGAGAGAGCTCACGGGATGATGCTTCGCGTTCTTTCACCGCCGTTGTCCTGTCCTGACCGCTACGTTCCATACGGATACCGCGTTAGATCAGCCCTGGAGGAAGGCCCATGCCCGCCGTCAGTTTGGCCATTTCGTCTTTCATAAGCTCCTGGGATTTTCTGAGCGCTTCATTAACGGCTGCCGTGACCAGGTCCTGGAGCATCTCGATGTCTTTGGGATCCACGACGGAAGCGTCGATCTTGATCGAAAGGACCTCTTGTCGGCCATTCGCCACGACCGTCACCATACCGCCGCCCGAGGAAGCCTCTACCGATTTACCGGCAGCCTCTTCCTGGAGCTTCTTGACCCGCTCCTGCATCTGCTGGGCCTGTTTCATCAAATTACCAATGATATTTTTCGACATGCGAGGCCTTTTTGTACCCGAAAAGTGAGATCGCCCAAACAGCAAGGGAAGATTATAATAAAAGAACGGGGGATGCTTTGCAAGAGAAAACGAGGGGTTTATGCTGGTATAAAAAATTTAAATGTCTTATTCGTGCGGTCCTCTCCCGTCAACCCTCTTCCTCGGGGTGCTCCGTTTCTATGACCTCACCGCCGAAGATCCTGAGCGCGTCCTGGACGATCGGGGGCTGTTCCTCGGGTTTATTTTTTGCCGGTGTTTTTGCCCTGACGGGAGCGGGTCCTGCTTGCTCCTGGCCAAGCGGTTTTATGGTAAGTTGAATTTTTCTGCCCAGCACCTCGCTGGCGATCTGTTCAATATAATCGCGATGCTCCTGCTTTTCAACCTGGTCCCGCTGAAAGCCCGCCGGAAACCCAAGCGTAAAGCCCGTGTCCGAAGTATTGAGAAGTTTGCTCTGGGTAAAATAGGAGGCCAGGCTCGGTTTTTTCGATTTCAGGGCGCTCATGACCCTGCCCCACTCATCCGTTGTCACTCCGCCCCCTCCGCCCGGCGCTTCTGACGGGCGGGGCTGGTGCGAAACCGCCGCGGTTTTAGGCACATAGGATCCGGACTGCTCGCGGACCTCGACAGCCGCCGGCGCGGACAACGCGGTTCCCGGCGTAAGTCGGCTCTCGAACTCCTTCATCCGGGCAAGCACCTCGGCGAGCGGACGCAGCGGCGTGATGTGGCAGGCCTTGACGATCCCCATTTCAACGGTGAACCGCTGATGCGGGGACCAGCGCATTTCGTCCAGTGTTTTTGAAAGGCTGTCAAAGAGCAGCAGGAGCTGGTCGCTTTCCACGTCAGTGGCCTGCTGCTGGAGGTTCTGGATATCCGCTGCCGGAAGCTCGACGATACGGCCGGGGTCCTTGGTGATCTTGATCACCATAAGGTTCCGGATATGCTCGACCACTCCCGCCAGGAACTGGCGCATATCGAGCCCCTGCTCAAGCAGGCCGTCGATCTGCTTCAGCAGACCGCCGCTGTCCCGGCTGAGCAGGCCCGCCGCGAACTGCAGCAGCTTTTCCTGGGCTACCGCGCCGAGGGTCGCCTGGAGGTCTTCGTTCTTGACCGTCATGCCGCTGTACGACACGGCCTGGTCCAGCAGGCTCTGCGAATCACGCATACTGCCCTCGGCTGCCCGCGCGATCATGGCAAGCCCCTGGTCGGTGATCGTAATGCCCTCGGCTGCTGCGATCTTTTTAAGCTGGTCGATGATCTCGTTCAGGGGAATGCGTTTGAACCCGTAGCGCTGGCAGCGGGAATGGATGGTGGCAGGGATCTTTTGCGGTTCGGTCGTGGCAAAGATGAAAAGAACATGCGGCGGCGGTTCTTCGAGCGTCTTCAGCAGTGCATTAAAGGCCTCGTTCGTGAGCATATGGACCTCATCGATCACGTAGACCTTGTACTTGCCACGGGTGGGCGCGTATTTCACGGCTTCGCGCAGCTCTCGGATATGTTCGATGCCGCGGTTCGATGCCCCGTCGATCTCGATAACGTCCACCGACGTTCCCGCCGTGGTCTCTCTGCACGAATCACATTTGCCGCAGGGCGTCGGGGTCGGTCCTTCTGAGCAGTTTAAGGCCTTGGCAAGAATGCGCGCTGTCGTGGTCTTGCCCACGCCCCGGGGTCCGGAGAACAGGAACGCATGCGCAAGCCTTTTCGTGGTGATCGCGTTCTGCAGCGTTCGAGTGATATGCCCCTGCCCGACGACGTCTTCGAAAACCTGGGGCCGCCATTTTCTTGCCAGGACCTGGTAGCTCATAGGAACTTTACCTCGGATACGACGCTGCAGATCTCATACTACGATGGCCGTTATTGATCATTCAGTCGCTGCTTTGCGAAGGCACAGGGAGGCGGGGATGAACCGGTGGACTGCCCTTCGCCTACACAGCAGCGCAAAGGTCGAACAAGTTTGCCGGACAGGTTTTGCCGGTTCATTGCGGAAGTTACGAACGGGAACGGCGTCCGCGCTTTCCCTGGCTTTGATCGAAAAATTTAAAGCTCACAAACCCGGGCTTCCCTGCGGCACACCTGGAACCCGCTTACCGCTGCTTCCTTCCGGACCTGACGGGGTTCACGGGACCGTGGTTGCGCAGGACCCGGGCTTGTGAGCGCAATTATTTCGGTTCGGGGTTATGAGCGGGGAGTCAAAAACTACTCCGAACTAAGAACTCCAAACGCATCATGTATAAAAAATGGCGGAGAGAGTGGGGTTCGAACCCACGTTAGGTTTCCCTAAACACGCTTTCCAAGCGTGCGCCTTCAGCCGCTCGGCCATCTCTCCGGTTTTACTATTTCGGATTGTTGATTTCGGATTTCGGATTTATTAATTCGCAATCCGCAATTATATATGGCGGAGAGGGGGGGATTTGAACCCCCGGTGGAGTTACCCCCACAACAGTTTTCGAGACTGCCGCCTTCAACCACTCGGCCACCTCTCCGAATGTGCATCTTCACTGCTTTATCGACTGCCGCAATTTCTCAAAAAAGACCTGGAGTACATCACTACATTCGGCTTCGAGAATACCGGGCGTGATGCGGTATACATGGTTCAGTCTGCCGTCACGGACCACATCGTAGACCGAACCAAGCGCACCTGCCTTGGGATCGCGGCACCCGTACACCAGCCTGTTAACCCGTGCAAGCACCAGCGCCCCGGAACACATAAGACAGGGCTCAAGGGTCACATAAACGGTCGCGTCGGTCAGCCGCCATCTGCCGAGCTTGGCCGAAGCTTCTCGTACCACCAGCAGTTCAGCGTGCGCAGACGGATCTTGCCAGGTCTCCCGCATGTTGTGGCAGGAAGCGATGACGCTGTTCCCGATCACCAGCACCGCTCCGATGGGCGTCTCGCCCTCGTCCGCTGCTTTATACGCCTCGGCAAGCGCAAGGCGCATGAACTCTTCGTCGGTCCTGTGCGCGCCGTCATTCATCATGGTCGCCAAGCAAGCGCTGCGGTCAATTCTAAAAAATGGTGCGCCCAAGAGGATTCGAACCTCTGGCCTACGGATTCGTAGTCCGTTGCTCTATCCAGCTGAGCTATGGGCGCAAAACAGATGCACAGAAGCGGGTGCTTCTGTGCATCCAAAACCGGCTTGGTCTGTCTTTCCGCTTACTTGTTCACGCCACCCACAAGCGTGATAGCGATACGCTCATGTGCGTAGGGGTGGATCCCGGGGTGCATGGAATAGAGCCAGCCTTTCCACTCTTCCTTACCTGACTCGGTAACCGACACCTGCACGGCAGGGTTGTTCGGCTTATCCGATGCCGAGGTGATGTCCTTCTCGCCCATCCTGAAATCCGGGAGGAATGCAAGCACTTTGATCTTCATTTTCGAGTTCGGCACCGCAAGTTCAGTACCCACGGCCACCGTGTATTCTTTCGTGCTCTTGGCGGTCTTGTCTTCGATGTTCAGCTTAACGGCCTTCCACTTCGCCTTCACTTCAGCGGGAACAACGACCTTGCGGTCGACCTTCGGCATATCCGGCATCCCCGTCTGCGGCATGCCGCCTTCCGTGCTCGGGTGGCCCGGAGGCAACTGGGGCTTTTCTTCCTTCTTTTTGCAAGCTGCAACGGTAAAGATGAGGCTGCCTATCACAACAGCGGCTAACAACTTCTTCATGGTGATACCTCCTTGGGTATGTGAATAGTAAATTATACAGGGAACGTTGCCCTGGTCGTGCTGCTGAAAAAATGGCGGAGAGGCCGGGATTCGAACCCGGGGTGGAGTTACCCCCACAACTGCTTAGCAGGCAGCTGCCTTCAGCCGCTCGGCCACCTCTCCATACTAAACTAATTTCGGATTGTTGATTTCGGATTTATTAATTCGCAATCCGCAATCCGAAATCCGCAATTATGTGTATATGGCGGAGAGAGAGGGATTCGAACCCCCGGAGCTTGCGCTCAACGGTTTTCAAGACCGCCGCCTTAAACCGCTCGGCCATCTCTCCGGTATTGATTGTAGATAGTTGATCGCGGCTTTGGATTTTGCAATCCGCATTCCGCAAGCCCACATCCGCAATTACGAATTCCGATCTCTTCTCACGATCCGATCCGCTCCGCCCATGTACGGCCTGAGCACTTCGGGTATCACAATGCTGCCGTCAGGCTCCTGAAAGTTCTCGAGGATCGCGACGACCGTGCGGCCGACTGCCAGACCGGAGCCGTTCAGTGTATGCACGAACTCGGTCTTCTTCCCGCCTGCAGGCTTATACCTGATATTGCCCCGGCGCGCCTGAAAATCCTCGAAATTCGAGCACGATGATATTTCCCGGTACTTATTCTGCGCAGGAAGCCAGACCTCGATATCGTAGGTCTTCGCAGAAGAGAATCCCAGGTCGCCGGCACAGAGGGCGATGACCCGGTACGCGAGGCCCAGCCGCTTGAGAACTTCCTCTGCCTGGCCAGTAAGCTTCTCCAGCTCATCGTAGGAGCCCTCGGGTTTTGCAAACTTCACCAGCTCCACTTTGTTGAACTGGTGCTGGCGGATCAGCCCGCGCGTGTCCTTGCCGTATGATCCCGCTTCGCGGCGGAAACAGGGGGAGTATGCCGTGTAGAGCACCGGGAGGACCTCTTCCGGCAGGATCTCATCCCTATGGATATTGGTAACCGGAACCTCTGCTGTCGGTATAAGGTAGAAGGCGCCGTTCTCAACCCGGAAGAGCTCTTCCTCGAACTTCGGCAGCTGGCCTGTCGCGGTCATGCTGGCCTTGTTCACCATGAACGGCGGCAAGACCTCCAGATAGCCGTGCTCGGTGGTGTGCAGGTCGAGCATGAAGCTGATCAATGCGCGCTCGAGCCGGGCACCCATGCCTTTATAAAGAGCAAAGCGGGCTCCCGTGATCTTGGTAGCCCGGTCAAAATCGATGATGTCCAGATACTCGGCCAGGTCCCAGTGGGGTTTCGGCTCGAAGGAAAATACCGGGGGCTCGCCGCCTCGGGGAGACCACCGCCTGATCTCGACATTGCTGTTTTCGTCTTTACCATCAGGCACGGAACTATGCGGCAGGTTGGGAGTAGTAAGCAGGATGTTTCGCTGCGCTTCTTCCTGTTCCCGGCTTTTGTTCTCAAGCTCGGTGATGGTATCACCGACGGCGCGCATCTCGGCAACCTTGTCTTCCGCTGGTTGCCCCGCCTTCTTGAGCCGTCCGATCTCCTCGGAGACCTCGTTGCGCCGCCGGCGCAGCTCTTCAATTTGCTGCTGCAAGGCTCGGCGTTCCGTGTCCAATGCCAGGAACGTCGTCAGATCAAGCTCAATGCCCCGTCTGCTGATAGCCGCCAGCACTTGATCCGTATGTTCACGAACGAACTTTAAATCGAGCATTTAGGGTATCATTCTCCTCGAACGTTGTCAATAACTTTTCTTGAAGATCCTTGTTTCGAGCGCCTTGATCTTGATCTGGATCGCTTCGGGGTTCGGATAGGCCGGCTCGATCTCCTTGTAAAGCTTGAGCGCCTCCGCCAGCTCGTCTCCGGACTCAAGGCATCCGGCAAGGGCGAACTTGGCCTTGACCACGAGCTCCGGGTCCGGATTGCCATCAATGGTCTTCCGGTAAAAGATCTTTGCCTCGTCGAGCTCTCCCTTGGAAAAGGCGGCTGTCCCGAGCCTGAAGTATCCGAGCTTCACCTGCTGGCCAACAGGGAACTCCTCCACCTGCTGCATCCAGACCGTGCGCGCTTCGTCGACCTTCCCTACCCGGAACAAGCAGTCAGCCAGACTGTAAAGGCTTTTCTCCCGAACCTCGCGGTTTGCATACTGGGCCGCCTTGCGATATTCCTCGATGGCGCGGTCATAGTCATTGTAACCCTGTTCATAGATATGGTGGGCGATATACCATTGGGCCTGCGGCGCAATGTCGCGGCGCGGATATCGCTTGAGCAGCAGCCGAAAGGTCTGCAGCGACTTATCGGTCTCACCCAGGTAAAGGAACTGCGTTACTCCCACCCAGTACAGCGCATCATCGGCCCGGGTGCTGTAAGGATGTTCCTTGACCAGAGCCAGGTACATCCTGGCAGCGGTCTGATACTCACCGGCATTCCAGCGCTTCGTTGCCGCTTCATACTCGTTCTGTGCGGCCTTGTCCAATGCGTCGCACCCGGTCAGGGCGAGAGCGGCGCACAGGGACAGTATCACGATCTTCTTCGCCCTGGCCACCGCTCACGCTCCCGGTTCGGCCGGTTGTTCCGGGGCGGTTTTTTCTCCAGCTGGCTCTTTTTCCTCTTCACGCTCCACAAGCTTTGCGAAGCTGACCACCTTGTCGTCCGGTTCAATATCGAATAACCGCACACCCTGCGTATTTCGGCCCTGCACTGAAATGTCCCGTGCGCGGATCCGCAGGACCTTGCCGTTCGAGGTGATCAGGATGATCTCGTCGTCCTCAGACACTTGGGCCATGCCGGTCACGCGCCCGTTCTTCTCGGTGATCTTGAGCGTGAATATACCCTTGCCGCCCCGGCCCTGGCTTCGGTAGTCCTCGAGGGTGCTTCGTTTGCCGTAGCCCTTTTCGGTCACGGTCAGGATCGTCGAGTCGTCGCGCACGATCTCCATGGCTACGACCTCGTTGCCTTCGTCGAGCCGGATGCCGATCACACCCTTGCCTGTCCGCCCGATCTCCCGCACATCGGTCTCGGAAAAACGGATCGAAAGGCCGTCCCTCGTGCCGAGAAATACGTCGCATTTGCCATCAGTGATCTCGGAGGAGATAAGCTCGTCGCCCTCTTCCAGGGTGATGGCGATGATACCCGACGGACGGGGATGGCTGTATGATTCCAGTTCGGTTTTCTTGATGGTACCCTTCTTCGTTGCCATGAGGATGAAGTGGCCCGGTGTGAACTCACGGACCGGGAGTGCTGCGGTCACCCGCTCATCCTGGCTGATCTGAATGAGGTTCACGATCGCCTTGCCCTTGGCCTGCCGGCTGGCCTCGGGAAGCTGGTGCACCTTGAGCCAGTATACCCGGCCCTTGTTCGTGAAGAAGAGGATGTAGCTATGGGCCGATGCCGTGAAGAGGCGCTCCACAAAGTCCGCCTCCTTGGTCTCCATTCCCATCTTTCCCTTGCCCCCGCGCCGTTGCGCGCGATACGACGTGAGGGGGTTGCGCTTGATATAGCCGGCGTGGGAGATGGTGATCACCATCTCTTCATCCTTGATCAGGTCCTCGATATCGATCTCCGAAGCCTGGGGTACGATCTCGGTCCTGCGCTCATCGCCGTACTCTGCCTTGACCGCCAGGAGCTCGTCCCGGATGATCTTCATCACGAGAGCATCGGAACCGAGGATCTCGGTCAGCCGTGCGATCTCCTTGAGCACTTCTTCATATTCCGCGATGATCTTGTCGCGCTCAAGGCCCGTGAGCCGCTGAAGCCGCATTTCAAGAATGGCCTGGGCCTGGATCTCACTAAGCTTGAACTCGCGCACGAGACCGGTCTTTGCCTCATCGGGGGTGGCCGATGCCTTGATCAGCGCGATGACGGCATCGAGGTTGTCCAGCGCGATCTTGAAGCCCAGCAGGATGTGCGCCCGCTCCTCGGCCTTCCGGAGATCGTATTTCGTCCGCCTGACCACCACTTCCCGGCGGTGCTGAATGAAGTTCGACAGCAGTTTGCGCAGGTTCAGCACGCGCGGCTGATTGTTCACCAGGGCAAGCATGATCACGCCAAAGGTGGACTGCATGGCCGTATGCTTGTACAGCTGGTTCAGGATCACGGTCGAGAGCTCGCCTTTTTTCAGGTCGATGGCGATGCGCATGCCTTCGCGGTCCGATTCATCCCGGATCTCGGAGATGCCGGTGATCTTTTTTTCCTGCACGAGCTCGGCGATCCGCTCAAGCAGGCGCGCCTTGTTCACCTGGTAGGGAAGCTCGGTGACGATAATGCTTTCGCGGTCCCCCCTGCCCTCTTCGATCGTGGCACGGGCGCGCATCTGGATGATGCCCCGGCCGGTGAGATAGGCCTGCCGGATCCCTTCATACCCGTTGATAAAACCTGCTGTGGGGAAATCGGGCCCTTTGATCACGGTCATGAGGTCGGGGATCGTGACCTCGGGATTGTCGATCATCATCACCAGTCCGTCCACAACCTCGGACAGATTATGAGGCGGGATGTTCGTTGCCATGCCGACCGCGATGCCGGCCGAGCCGTTGATCAGGAGGTTCGGCACGCGAGTCGGAAGAACTGACGGCTCGACCGTCGTGTCGTCGAAGTTCGGGACGAAGTCAACGGTCTCCTTGTCGATATCAGCCAGCAGCTCTTCTGCTAATTTGGTGAGCCTGGCTTCCGTATACCGGTAGGCCGCCGCCGGGTCGCCGTCTACCGAGCCAAAATTGCCCTGGCCGTCCACAAGCCGGTAGCGCATGTTAAAATCCTGCGCCATCCTGACCATGGTATCGTAGACCGCGCTGTCGCCGTGCGGATGGTACTTCTTCAACACCTCACCGACCACACCCGCGCTCTTGGAGTATTTCTTGTTATGCAGGAGCCCTTCCCGGAACATGGCGTACAGGATGCGCCGGTGCACGGGTTTCAATCCGTCGCGCACATCGGGGAGCGCCCGCCCCACGATGACGCTCATGGAGTAATCGAGATAGGAGGTTTTCATCTCCTGTTCGATGTTGATCTGCGATTTTATATCCTGAGGTTCCATAATTATTTATCCTCGCCGAGGGCATCGGCGGCCGTATGATTTTAATTCTGTAATCCGCAATCCGAAATCCGCAATTGTCAAACGTCCAGATTTCTTACTTCCAATGCATGGCGCTGAATGAAGGCCCGCCGCGGCTCGACCTGGTCGCCCATGAGGATGGTGAAGATCTCGTCGGCCTTGACCGTGTCTTCGATCGTGACCTGAAGGAACGTCCGCTTCTCCGGGTCCATGGTCGTTTTCCAGAGCTGCTCCGGGTTCATCTCGCCCAGACCTTTGTACCGCTGGATCGCCAGGCCTTTTTTGCCGAGCTCGAGCACGTAGTGGACCAGCTTGCCCGTGTCGTTGAAGCTTTTCTCTTCGCCCTTCTCGCGGACCTTGTAGGTCGGCCCGTCCAGCCCGAGCAGCGCCGGTGAAAGGCTTTGCAGTTCCCGAAACTCAGGCGTGTTCACGAAATTCTCGTCAATGATGATGCTCGAATGCGCCGCGTCGTATTTGGAATCGAACCGGAGCCGCAAGGCCTGGTGTTCTTCGTCCGGCTCGATGGCCCATTCGGTCTTGGTCTTGGGATGGAACTGTTTGAGATATTCCTCCACCGAGAGCGCCAGTGCCTTGAGCTTGGCCTCTTCTTTGAGGTTCGCTTTGGTGAACGTTTTGTCCAGCAGGAGCGATCGCAGGACCATCACGTCCAATCGCTTCCTGCGGTACTTGTCGAGCGTCCGCTCGAACTGAACGAGCTTTTTGAGCGTCGCGGTCAGGCCCTCCCCGGTAAGCCACCTATCCTGCTCGGGCGCAAAAAGCTCGATGTCCTCTGCTGCCAGGTCGAGCAGGAAGTCCTCCATGCGCGAGTCGTCCTTGATATAGCGCTCGGTTTTGCCGCGTTTCACCTTAAAGAGCGGCGGCTGAGCAATATAGAGGTAACCCCGTTCGATGACTTCCGGCATCTGCCGGTAAAAGAACGTGAGCAGCAGTGTGCGGATATGCGCTCCGTCCACGTCTGCGTCGGTCATGATCACAATGCGGTGATACCGGAGCTTGGCGATGTTGAACTCTTCCGGTCCGATTCCCGCGCCAAGGGCCGTGATGAGCACCCGGATCTCGTCGCTGGACAGCATCTTGTCGAAACGCGCCTTCTCGACGTTCAGGATCTTGCCTTTGAGCGGAAGGATGGCCTGGTTCTTCCGGTCCCGGCCCTGTTTGGCGGAGCCGCCGGCGGAATCCCCCTCCACGATGAAGATCTCCGAAAGCGCGGGGTCTTTTTCCTGGCAGTCCGCCAGTTTGCCCGGCAGCGACGTGGAGTCGAGCACCCCCTTGCGCCGCGTGAGTTCCCGGGCCTTTCGCGCAGCCTCGCGCGCCCGGGCTGCGTTCATGCCCTTTTCAGCCACTTTGCGCGCAACCGCAGGATTCTCTTCAAGATAGGACCCGAGGGATTCGTTCACCATAGCCTCGACGATGCCCTTGACCTCGCTGTTCCCGAGCTTGGTCTTGGTCTGGCCTTCGAACTGCGGGTTCGACAGGCGCACGCTTACCACGGCCGTCAATCCTTCCCGCACGTCCTCGCCCGACAGCGCCTCATCGCCGCTCTTCAAGAGGCCGCTGGACAGGGCATAGCTGTTCACCGTGCGGGTGAGCGCGGCCTTGAAGCCGACGAGATGCGCGCCGCCCTCATGGGTGTTGATATTGTTCGCAAAGGAAAATACCTGCTCGATGTAGCTGTCGTTGTACTGGAAAGCGATCTCGACGAAGATCCCGTCGCGGTCTTTGGCAAGGTGGATGGGGGCCGGATGCAGCGGGGTCTTGTTCTTGTTCAGATATTCGATGAACGAGACAATGCCGCCTTCGTAGAAGAAGGTCTGCTTCTTGCTCGATCGTTCGTCGGCGATGGTGATCTTGAGGCCGCGGTTCAGGAACGCAAGTTCGCGCAGCCGCTGCGACAGGATATCGTAGCTGTATTCCCGGTCCTCGAAGATCTGAAAGTCCGGTTTAAAGGTGACCTTCGTTCCCGTCGTCGTCGTCGTTCCCGTGACCGTGAGCGGCGCCTGGGGGTTGCCGCGCTCGTAGCGCTGCTGGAACACCTGGCTGTTCTGTTTGATCTCGAGCTCCAGCCATTCGGAGAGCGCGTTCACCACCGATACGCCGACGCCGTGGAGCCCGCCCGAGACCTTGTAGACGTCGCTGTCGAACTTGCCGCCTGCGTGAAGCACCGTCAGCGCGACCTCGGCGGCCGACCGCTTCTGCACGCTGTGCATCTGCGTCGGGATGCCGCGGCCGTCGTCGATCACCGTTACGCTGTTGTCGATATGGATAATGACATCGATGTTCTTGCAGAAGCCGGCCATGGCCTCATCCACGCTGTTGTCCACGATCTCATAGACCAGGTGGTGAAGCCCGACGCTGCCGGTGCTGCCGATGTACATGGCCGGTCTCTTGCGTACGGCTTCGAGACCCTCGAGCACCTTTATGCTGTCTGCAGTATATTCCATCCACTCCTCGCAAAAAGAGGGAATGTCCGCAGGGTGCGGTACAATCCCTCACATCCAGAGCAAATCCCAAATTGCAAAACACAAATTACAAACAATTTCCAAATGTTCAAATCCAAAACCACTTTGGCGCCTGTTTGACCATTGGTTATCGGTGTTTGGAATTTACCATCACACCCGCATGGGCATGACAACGCATTTGTAGTGCTCGTCGCCTTCTTCCTTGATCAGGCAGGGGCTTAAGGGGTCGCTCAGTTCCAGCGAGATATTCTGCTTGTCCATGGCGGTCAGCACATCCATGAGATAACGGGAGTTGAACCCGATGGCAAGGTCTTCGCCGGTATAGGCTATTGCAAGTTCTTCGCTCGCTTCGCCGATCTCGGGATTGTTCGTGGAGAGCACCAGGCGGTTCTTTTCGAGCTGCACCTTGACCGCGTTGGTTTTTTCCTTGGACAGGATCGAGACGCGTTTTACGGCATGCATGAACTCATCCTTGGGCACCACGATCTTCTTAGTGTTCTGCGTCGGCAGCACCTGCAGATAGTTGGGGTAATTGCCGTCGATGAGCTTCGACACCATGACCAGCCCGTCCCGCTTGAACAGGGCGTGGTTCTTGCTGAACCCGAGCCGCAGCTCCGTGCCGGAAGAACCTTCCTCCAGAAGCCGCCGGAGCTCAAGCATTGCCTTCTTCGGGATGATCATGCTCTCTTCCGCATGCTTTGCATCGACGACCCGGTCGATCATCGAAAGGCGGTGGCCGTCGGTGCCGACCATGCGGATGTTCAGGCCGTTCTTGGCCTGGGTCATGTGTACGAACAATCCGTTCAGCACATACCGGGCGTCATTTTCGCCCACGGAGTACAGCGTTTTTTTGATCATGTCCCGCAGCGTTTCGCCGTCGATGGTGATCAGGCCTTCTTCAGCCACATCGGGCAGCGCAGGGAATTCGTCTTTGGGCAGGCCGACGAGCTTGAACTGCGAATGACCTGAGACTATTTTTACCCAGCTTCCTTCGTCTACACGGATCTGGATATCCTCTGCCGGGAGTTCCCGGACGATCTCGAACATCTTCTTCGCCGACACGGTGACAGCCCCGGGCCGCTCGATCTCGGCAACATACCTGCCGCGGAGTCCGATCTCAAGGTCGGTGGCAATTATCTCGAGAGCGCCGTTCTCCGCCGAAAGCAGCATGTTCGACAGGATCGGCATGGTGTTCTTCTTCTCAACAACACCCTGGATCCGCTGCAGACCCTTCAGGAATTCCTCTTTCTTGATTTTCAGTTTCATCTAAGGAAGCCTCCCGTGACCATTCGAAGATAGTATCAGAATACCCATGAAATAGCAATACAAAATATTCCCTGTTTGCCTTTTTATTTCAAGATTTTAGCTGCTTGATCAGCGCCTCGATACGGGCCTTGAGTTCCGGGTCTTTTTCTTTTTTTGCCTCGATCACTTTTATGGCGTGAATGACCGTACTGTGGTCCTTTCCGCCAAAAACATTTCCGGTCTCGGGAAGCGACGTTCCGACCAGCGTACGGCAGAGGTACATGCCGACCTGGCGGGGAAGGACCACTGCCTTGGTGCGCCGTTTTGATTTCAGGTCCGAGATCTTTACGCCGAAGGCCTCGGCCACGACCTTCTGGACCAGGTCGTTCGTAATGATCTTGTCCCGCGCTTCAATGAGGTAGCGGAGCTCTTCACGGGCCAGCTCCTGGGTGATCTCCCGGTTGGTAAGCGACGAAACCGCGCCCAGCTTGACCAGTCCGCCTTCCAGTTCCCGAATATTGCTTTTCATGGTCGTTGCAAGAAAGAGGGCAACGTCATCAGGCAGCCGGATGGCCCAGAACTCCGCCTTTTTCTTTACAATGGCGATACGCGTTTCAAGGTCCGGCGGCTGAATGTCTGCGATCAGTCCGGACTCGAACCTGGAACGGAGCCGCTCCTCGATATCGGGGATCTCTTTCGGCTGGCGGTCGCTGGTGAGGACGATTTGCTTCTGCGCTTCATAGAGAGCGTTGAACGTATGAAAGAACTCTTCCTGGGTCCGTTCCTTGCCGGCAATGAACTGGATATCGTCGATCAGCAGAATGTCGATATTGCGGTATTTCTGGCGGAACTCCTCCATCCGCTGGTGACTGATGCGGTTGATGAGCTCGTTCGTGAACTGCTCGGAAGAGAGATAGGCAACGCGGGTTTTGGGTGACCTGCTCTGGATGTGATGGCCGATGGCATTGACCAGATGGGTCTTGCCCAGGCCGACGCCGCTGTAGATGAAGAGCGGATTATAGGAGCGGCCGGGCGTGTCCGCCACAGCCTTGGCTGCTGCATGGGCGAACTGGTTGCTCGGCCCGACCACAAAGGTGCTGAAAATGTATTTTTTATCGAAGTGGCCTCCCCGCTCTTCCCGCAGTTCGCCCTTTTCTTCCTTCGGCAGCCGGACCGGCTTCTTTTTTTGAGGCTGTTCGGGCTGAACATAGAAATCGATCTCCATGTCGTCCCGCTTGGTGACCTCTTTGATAACATCGGCCAGGGTGGTCCAGTGGTGCTCTTTGATCCAGTCACGATGAAACTTGCTCGGTACCTCTATTTGTATCCTGTTGCCTTCCAGGGAAACAAGCTTGGACTGGCTGAACCAGGTGTCGTAACCCTGCCTGGACATTCGGTTTTCTATCAGTAATTGTATCTCTTCCCACAGCCTGACCTGATCCATAAAAACCCCAAAAAACGACCCTGGTTACAAACATGCTTATCCACAGGTGTTAATAATCGTTTTTTCTATTGTTTTTCTTATTGTTACGATTATGCTCGGAGGTATATCGTCCGCTTTTGTTTACTCGCTTTTGCTGGATTTTTTGCCTCTCCGGATGGTCGTTTCTAGTACGCATCTTGCAATTTGTTTTACTATTGTTTCGCAGAAGATGCCTGCTTCTTTTGTGAGCGGTCTGAATATAACAGAACACACCTGTTCTGGCAAGGTATTTTTCTGCTCCGCAACTGCTGTTGATGAGCACTTTGGCTGGTTCTTCGTAACCATCTACGGCTTCGGGAAGCTGTCTTTTGCCTTCTCTGCAGCTCAGGATCATGACCCATTAACCGTGTTTGTCAGAAGACGCTCCCTCCTGATTAGGTAAAAAAGTGCTTGACTTCGAAACTGTAGCTGCGGTATTATAAAACAGTTGTTTCGGTTGTTCTGCCGGGCATGTGAAACATTATAATATTTCCCTTAAAACAGGAGGAGACAAAATGGCTGCAGATATCAAGGTTGATCAGACGCTGGACTGCAAGGGAATGAGCTGCCCCTTACCCATTCTCAAGACCAAAAAAGCTGTGGAGGCGCTTACGAAAGGCCAGGTCCTGAAAGTGGAGACTACGGATGCCGGCTCCAAGAACGATATGAGCTCCTGGGCCAAGAGGACCGGCAATGAGATCCTGAACGTCGAGGAAGGCTCCGGTACGTTCACGTTTTATATCAAGAAGACCGCTTAAGGAGAAGAGAACATGGCAAACAAAAAAATGACGATCATCGCATCCAAGGGCACACTGGACATGGCATATCCGCCGCTCATCCTTGCCACCACTGCTGCAGCCATGGATGTGGACGTTTCGATATTCTTTACGTTTTACGGTCTGGAAATGATCAAGAAAGGCAATGCCGACAATCTCAAGGTTTCCCCCCTGGGCAATCCGGCCATGCCCATGCCGATGCCGATCCCGACGCTTGTTGCCTCGCTGCCCGGCATGGAATCGGTCGCCACGGCAATGATGAAGTCCATGTTCAGCAAACACGGTGTTGCGTCCATCGGTCAGCTGCTCGACCTTGCCAAGGAGGCCGGCGTAAAGCTTATTGCCTGCCAGATGACCATGGATGTCATGGGCGTCAAGCAATCGGACATCATTGACGGCGTCGAATTCGGCGGTGCTGCCACCTGGCTGGACCTGGCTGCTGATGCGGATATCAACCTGTTCGTGTAGTACGGTCCTTTCTCGCTTCTCCATGATCTTCAACCGGTTCTGATGTCAGAACCGGTTTTTTGTTTTTCTTGCCTTCATTTACTGGACTTTTTTCCACGTTTATGTTAAAAAAAATCATGCGGATACCGACAGACCTCAAATACGACGACAAGGGACTGATCCCGGCGGTGGTCCAGGACTGGCAGAACGGCCAGATCCTCATGGTAGCCTACATGAACGCCGAGTCGCTCAAAAAAACCGTTGAAACGCGCCTCACCTGGTTCTGGAGCCGCTCACGCCGGAAATTCTGGCAAAAGGGCGAGACCTCCGGTCATATCCAACGGGTCAAGGACATTCTCTATGACTGCGACCAGGACACGCTGCTCATCAAGGTGGAGCAGACCGGTCCCGCATGCCACACCGGGGAACAGAGCTGTTTCTTCAGGAGCTTCCTGAACAAGAAGGGGGATGCTAAATGAGCGACACCTGTATTTTCTGCAAGATCATCGAAAAAAAGATTCCATCCAGGATCGTTTATGAAGATCAGCACGTGTTCGCTTTTGAAGATGTCAATCCCCAGGCGCCGGTCCATGTACTTGTCGTCCCCAAAAAACATCTACCCGACATTCAGAGCATGGCCGAGACCGATCGGGAGCTTGTGGGCCATCTGTTCCTGGCAGCAACAAAGATCGCAACAGATAAAGGACTTGTTGAAAAGGGATACCGTACGGTGATCAATAACGGCGCCGGCGCGGGCCAGACGGTCTTTCATATTCACCTGCATATTCTTTCGGGCCGACACTTCGCCTGGCCCCCGGGATAACTACGCACAGTTCTCTGTGCAAAACAGCCTGACAACCTGTTCAAAACCAAAAGCTCGGGGTTTTCCACAATGTGGCAACATTCCGCCAACAGCACAGGACCGACATTCTTCCAAATCCTTTTATTCACGATTTCAAACGGTTCATGCAGGTACTCACATTTCCACATCCCCTACTACTACTACTACTACTATATTAAGTATAGATACATAGTAGTTCTTACGCCGCTTTGGTGTGAGTACATCCATTTTTCTTCAACACGCTGGTTTACGAACCGTCATAAGAATAATTAATTAGCCATACTGCATATCCCGTGGTATGGTTACCACATCGTAACAACACTCAGCAAACAATTTTCTTTTCGGGGGCGCGCATGGAAAATAAAGAATTCGTTTTTGTGATCACCCACTCATACGATGCCATTGAACGGGCAGCAGCAGCGCTCCAGCTCGCAACGAACATGATGGCCTTTGATGCGAAGATCGATTTCTTTCTTATGAACGAGGGTGTACATCTGGCGCGCAAAGGCTTTGTTGAATCCGTTACCTGGCAGAAAGGTTTTTCCCCGGTTGCAGACCTGATGAAAAGCCTGGTGGAAGATTTTGACTGCAAATTCTATATCTGCGCTTCCTGCGTGAAACCTTATGGCCTTGAAGGAGCAGAGTGGATCAAGAACGCGGAGGTAAAACCGGGCTCCTACCTTGGTGAGCTTTTGATGCAGCGGCAGAATGTGACGTTCTGACGACATCACCTATTTTGTACGTGCTCTTTACGACCTGTGCGGATCATTGCGATACGTGATCATTTATCCGTTCAGGTTTTTTATTTTATACGCAGAGGGATGATCCATGGACGAGTTTAAATTGGCAGGCCAGGAATTTATCGAGTTAAACAATCTGCTCAAGATCAAGGGCCTCGTCGACAGCGGAGGTACGGCAAAGACCGTGATCGCCGAAGGGCGCGTCAAGGTTGATGGAACCATCGAACTGCGTCGACGCTGTAAGATCCGCACGGGCCAGAAGGTTGAATTTGAAGGGCGCACCATCGTTGTTATATGACCAGCCGCTGTAGTAATATGCCGCGGCAATAAACGTCCTCCTTCGCAGCACTCAGACAACAGCAACAGGCACCGTCATATTTAAATCCCCCACTATAGGCTATTTACAGATGTGGTAAATCGTGGTATAAAACCTGCCATGAAAAACATTGCGAATTTTTTGTTCGAAGCAGGCATGTTGAAACGCACTCCGCGCAGCGGTTTCCAGTTTCTCGGGACCGGTGCAGAGTCTGTGGCAGAACATATCTTCCGCACCACTTACATCGGCTATGCGCTCGGTAAGATGGCGCAGGATGTTGATGTTGACCGCATGATAAAGATGTGTTTGTTCCACGATCTGCCCGAAGCACGGACGGGCGACCTCAACTACGTGAATAAAAAATATGTGAAGGCAGATGAAAAAAAAGCAGTAGAGGACCTGGCAGGGACCCTGCCCTTCGGCAACGAGATCCGGGAATTGATCAACGAGTTTGTCGAGGGGAAGACCGAGGAAGCGCGTCTGGCGCGTGATGCGGACCAGTTGGAGATGATCCTGGCGCTCAAGGAATATAAGGACCTGGGCAACAAATATGCCGATGAGTGGTTGGAATTTTCGTTGAAGCGGCTTCAGACCGATTCTGCTCGGGAGCTTGCGCGAACCATTCTGGAAACAGACTCATCACTCTGGTGGTTCAGCGACAAGAGCGACTGGTGGATCACCGGCGGCAAGCATTCGTAATTTCTCATAGGTACGGTTTGTCGTCATGGTCCCCGATACGGTTATCCGATAAACAACAGATCCGCTGCGAATGTAATGGTCCACCAGTGGTGCAGTTCGCTCGCGGAAGATCATAAGTTTTTTCTCTACCAATTCCCGGTTATCGTCGCTACGCTCCGTCCTGTCTCCTCCCACATTCTCTTTGATCCGGAAAAAAACATCGTCAGCGGAACTATCGAGCACAATGAGCGCATGGGTCGTTGCGAGCCCGGCCATATCCTGCGCCTGCCCGGTATGGCGCGGGATGCCGTTCAGAACAAGCAGCTCGTGCTGCGAAAAGGTCACTCGCTTCAGGAAAAGACCGAGGGTCTTTTTTGCCAGGGGAAAGTGCTCATTTTCGAGAAGAAGACCGCGCTCGAGAACGCCGTGGATAAACGCGAGCTCCTCGGAAGAATAATCCGCGGAGCGTTCGTTTGCGGAAACAACGCCGCGAAGCTCAGATCCGAAATCGAAATGATGACACCGTCGGCCAAACAACCCCTGAACAGCAATGGCATCGCCCAGCGGGCTTTTGCCAACGCCGGTTGGGCCCAGGAGAAGGACGGCATTGATTGGGTACTGGATGGTCATAGGTATTGTTTTAACAATCAAGGGCCGGAGAAAAAGTATATTTTTCGATAAAGTCTTAAAAAGTCGTCATTCCCGCTTGTCGGGAATCGTAGTGCTTTACAACGTACTGAAAAGAGACGATTCCGGACAAGCCGGAATGACGTCAAAAGAGGTTTTCTCGACTTTTTACGAATGCATCTTCTTTAGGTCCCGGAGCTTTTATTTCTCAGGCTCTCCAGGCTTTTTCTGGAGGCAAAGGTCATTTCATTCTCGGGAAGATGGTCGAGGCTGAACCAGCCGATCTCTTCGCATTTATGCGGTTCTCTGATGACGGGCGTCCCCCTGGTGATCCTGCAGATGAAGGAGGGGGAGACCCAGTGCTGCTTCTCGTCGGGAATGATATGGTTCACGACGTCGAGGAGCGACAGGACCTCGATCTCGATGCCGTACTCTTCCATGAGCTCGCGTCCCAGGGCATGCTCGAGCGTCTCCCCGAACTCCACGCTCCCTCCAGGAAATTCCCATTTGCCCGACTCGTTCCTGGCTTCTTTCCCGCGTTTGGCAAGAAAAACCCTGTTGTCCCGGTCATAGATGATGGCGCCGACCCCGACACCGATATGATCAACGCCTTTTTTCATGCTCTGCACAGTAGCAAAAATTCCGTGGAATGTCAAAAAAGGATCTGGCGTTGGGGAGAAAGCTTCTTACCACGGAACACACAGAATACACGGAAGAGGTCTTAAAAAGTCTTTGGTTTTTCTGTGTGGTCAGTATATTCCGTGGTTAAATACAGGCCTTTTGCTTCCGGTTTGTCCGGGTCAGGAGTAAACGGAAGCGGTTCCCTAACCCCCGGTATGCGACCGGTTTTTTGCTTGACATCTTCCTTTTTTCGCTTATAATACCCCCCTATTCATAACAAACCAGAAGGAGCAGGACGATGTCTGAAACAACCGCACAAAAGAGCAACCTCAAGCAGAAACGGTCACAGGGCTTCAGAAAACGGATGAGCACGGCCACGGGCAGGAACGTCATCAATCGCCGCAGGGCAAAAGGACGCAAGCGTCTCGCGGTCTAACGCTGTTCCGCTCGGGTGTGCCTGATGCCGTACGCATATCGGAAGAGCGAACGGATACGCAAAAATTCTGAGTTCGTAGCTACCATGAAGGGTAAAAGACTGTCAGCTGACGGTCTTTCTCTTTTTTATACCCGGAACGAGCTCGGGAACTTCAGGGTCGGCGTATCGGTCAGCAAGAAATTGGCAAACGCCGTGGGGAGAAACAGGCTTCGGCGGCAGATCCGGGACTGCATCTCCCGCGTGCTCCGGGGATACACGCTGGGGTACGATCTTGTGTTCGTAGCCCGGAAGGGCATAGTACCAGATCACGAACGCATCCTGAGGGCAGTTTCTTTTTTGCTGCAGAAGACAGCGCTTCGCGATCAGAAACCGGTGGGCGCAGAGCAATGAAGCATCTCTTTCTTTACGGTATACGTTTGTACCGGCGTTTTCTTTCTCCCGTTCTCCCGCCATCCTGCAGGTTCGTCCCGACCTGCTCCGAGTATGCACTCGAGGCCTTTAAGACAAAGAGCACCGCGAAAGCGCTCTGGATGACGCTGGTCCGCATTTCAAAATGCCATCCTTTTCATCCGGGCGGATACGACCCGGTACGGTAATTTCGGAGGATCCATGGAAACACGACGATTCATTCTTGCCCTTTCACTCTCACTCCTGGTGTTCCTGGTCTATGTCCGTTTTTTTGCACCCCAGCCGCCGGAGCAGAAGCCGGAGACGATCGAAACCGGCCAGACCACAACGGCCGCGCCGCGTGAAGCGGCCTCCTCGAAGCCTGCGGCGGTACGTCAGCGCGCGGGCGCATTTGCCGGTTCTATTGTTCCTGCTGCAGCGGGGAAGGACATCGTTATTGAGAGCGATCTCTTTAAAGTTGTTCTGAACACAGCCGGGGGTATGGTCAAGCACTGGGAGCTGAAAAAATATATTGAGGCGGACAAGACCGATGTCGGTCTGGGCGCTTTGTACCGGAAATTTACGGGCACTGCAAAAAAGCAGGTCGAACCGAAAAAAGAACGCGGCAATGTTCAGCTCTTCACACCCTATGAAGGCGTTGTGGCCGATGAGATCGTGTTCCCGCTGACGATCGCTCCACTGGACAAGGAACTGGCGAACGTAGCGCGCGTCGAATACCGGTCCAACCTGGAACGGGTGCAGCTCGATGAAAAGACGCCGGCCCAGACCGTGGTCCTTACGTACACCGGTCCCGGCGGCATGCTCATCGAGAAAAGCCTGACCTTTCATTACAACGAATACAAGGTTGATATGACGGTCCGCACAAAGGGCCTTGAAGGATACACCCTGGACCTCGGTACGGACTTCGGCATCTCGGACAAGATCAGCAGTGACTCCAGCGGACGCGTCGGCATCGTGACCCTGGTTGACGGCAAGCTGGTCGTGGAAAAGGTGGGTGATATCAAGGGTGAGGTGCAGCACGCCGGCACCGTTGAATGGCTGGGCCAGGAGGACAAATATTTTACGGCAGCGCTGGTCCATGGTGGCGCGGGCATCGTCACGACCACGAAATCAGCGGCTCCCAAGGAGATCGGCGATATGGTCGGAACGCGCCTGACGGTCAAGGACGCGTCCGACGAGCACAAGTTTACGCTCTTCGCCGGCCCTAAGAACTACTCGCTGCTCAAGGCCCAGGGACATGGCATGGAGCGCATGGTCGACTACGGCTGGTTCGGTATTCTGGCCAAGCCCATGTTCTGGCTTATGCAGCAGTTCTACGCATTCAGCAGGAACTACGGCATTGCGATCATCCTGCTCACGATCGTGGTGCGGTTGATCCTGTTCTACCCGTCGCTCAAGAGCGCCACGGCCATGGAGGAGATGAAGAAGCTGCAGCCGCAGATGACCGCGCTTCGTGAGAAATACAAGAAGGACCCCTCCAAGATGAACCAGGAGATCATGAAGCTGTACAAGGACCACAAGGTGAATCCCCTGGGCGGCTGTCTGCCCATGGTGCTTCAGCTGCCGTTCTTCGTTGCCCTGTACAACGTGCTGTCCGTATCGATCGAACTGCGCCAGTCGCCGTTCATCTCGTTCTGGATCAAGGACCTGTCGGTCTTTGATCCGTTCTACATCCTGCCGGTGCTGATGGGCGTTAGCATGATCTTCACCATGAAGATGACTTCGACCTCGGTGGACCCCCAGCAGCAGAAGATCATGATGTACATGAACGTCGCCTTTATCTTCATGTTCGCGTGGCTGCCGGCCGGCCTGCTGCTCTATATCACGCTGAGCAACGTCCTTTCGATCGTACAGCAGCTCTATGTCAGGAAGCTCATCGGCACTGCGTGATCTGCTGACGCCAAGGTTTCTGAAACAGACCAAAATTAAACCGCCTCGGATATATTCGGGGCGGTTTTTTGTTGGCGTGGGGAAGGTTGAGGCTATTAATGCCGCTGGTTGGAATACTTGTCACTTGAGTGGTGTTACTGGCTTGCAGCAGAATGGTCTAGCGAATGCGATTTTTCCAGTATCCAGGTTCCCGGTGGCAGTGCATTATAGCCATGATAAGAATGTAATCTGCTTCGATGGAGTAGAGAATTGCATAAGGAAATACGCGCGTCAGATATCGGCGTACATCCTTTTCAAGTGGTTTCCATTGTTCAGGTTTCTCGACAATACGCTGAATAGCATGCTCAATCGCGTCGATAAAACGTTGCCCGAGACCGGGTTGGCAACCCTCATAATATCGGGTCGCATCCTGGTATTCTTCCAGAGCTTCGGGATGAAATTCATATCTCATTTTTTGATGGCTTGCCTGACTTGCGCCAAGGCAACATCACCGGGAATTGTTTTGACGCGGCCACTACGAACATCATCTCGTCGCCGACATGCTTCATTAATCCAGAGTTGACGGATATCTTCGTCTTCAGCTGGATCCAGGCTCTCGACTAATCTATCGGCAAGAAGGGCACGTGCGTCACTGGGAAGTGAAAGAGCTTCTTCTGCAATTTGTTCGACCGTTAATCTCATAACAAACTCCTTTTTGAACAAAGGCTGAAACCACCACTAATCCTTATCGAAATCACTTTATGGGTATATTTTACCGATGCACGGTAGTATAGTCAATCGCAAAAACGGGCTGGGCGGTTTTATCGCCCAGCCCGTTCGACATCACTATCGGTAATCTTACCAATACTGCTCGATTTCCCAAAGCGCTTGATTCGGCATTGAGATGCTACCCGATTAGGATATGCCTTGTCGTGCACCGGCAGTCAGCGCTCGACAGCGTACCGGGCCAGGAGCAGGCTCGAGCCGTCGAAGGTGCGGGTGTCCAGCAGGCGAAGCGAGCCGGGCGGCCGGGTCTCGAATGCGGACACCCTCACCGACAACGCCGGCGCCGATCATGAAATGCAGCTCATCGACCAAGCCGGCGGCGAGGAGGTCGTTCCAGAGGACGTGACTGCCAAATATTAGGATTTCCCGCCCCCGCCCCTTCTTGAGTGCGGCGACTTCCGCGTGCGCACTCTCACGCCGCACGACACGGGTCGGGCCCCACCCTTCGACCTCGTCAGGCTTCAGGCTGTTTGAGACCACAACCTTTTCTATGGCGGCGTTAAGACGTCGCTCTACCCGACCTACCGATTATCGACGCGCTTATTATAAATCCCACCCTGCATATTCTGCATATTCATCAAATATGACGGAAAGAGGCTTATCGGAAAAAGAGTGATAGATTTCTAACTTACAGAAGTCGAGTTCTTTTCCCGTATTTTCTCGTACAAATAATGTTTCGGTGTCTTTTATTCCGATTAAACCATGCGGATTGATAGGGTTTCCAAGAGCGCTGATGCGATTAGACCACGTTATTTGTATTGGATTATTTTTTTGATCGAGAGCAATGACTTTGGTTATTGCCGCTGTCTGGCCTGATTTATTGACAATGGTGCATCCAAGGACGCACATGCGATGATCTCTCTCGCGCAAATCGGGATGTTGTAAGTTGCTAACGACTAGACTATCGGAATCAATAATTGGGGTGGATTTTCCTTCTTTATTTGTTTCTCGATGGTGAGAGCTTTGTGCTCTTTTCTTTCTTGCGGCTCGTTCAATCATTCGGAGCATCTTATGATCGTGATCTTGGTCTATGAAGCGGCATGCGTTGTCTTCGTAGTCCGCCCAAGTCTGCCCAGAAATATCAGATGGTGGTTTTGGACAACTACTCATCTTTATCGGTAATACCCGGACGTCCCAAGTCAGAGCCACGCCCATTTCCAGCATAACGTTCGGATTTACATCGGAAGTCTCGAATACCGCTATGTCTGCGCATATAATGTCACGGCATATCTCATTAAAAAGATGCTCACCATAGCCCGCGGCAAGCGACTTGAAGTCAAGTTCGACGGGGAAAGACGCTGGCAGTGCATTATAGCTCTTGACTGCCTTTTCGAAGTGGTTCTGAAGATTATTGATGAGAACTTCAGATTTATAGTGGGAAGATGCGAACTGGTACCCAACTACTACAAATATTTTAGACCGTTTTGCCTTCCTTTCTGCAACTAACTCCCAATCTGTATCCTGAAATCCATATGGGGAGCCGACCGGCGTTGGTGCCGGGTTGATTGCAGAAACTGTATGCGCATTCTTACTTTGCTCAAGTGCCCTCTCATATTCCGCCTTCCCTCGCGGAGTTATTTCAACATAGCTAAACTCGAAGGGAGCCGTGCCCATAAACTGCTGCCACTCGACGTAGCCGTTGTCGCGTAGTATAGCTACTGCATCATTGATTTGATCCGGTTCGAGTTTGGTAAGATTTTGTATTCGCTCTCCATCTATCTCAAGTTGAGTCGGCTTCTTCGACTCGGTGTAGAGCGTTGTCAGTATAATCCCAGCGTTTTCCTTTATAGTCGCAGCCAAGCTAACTCCTTAAAAATTCTTCGGTACAATAACCAGTGCTTATATGAACGGAACTCTATCATTCAATATATGCAAAGTCAATGACTTACAGTGATTTTGATTTTAATATTCCAGAAAACCGTTATATTAATTTATTATATGAATAATCCGGCTGCAGGGATTATTCAATTCAGACTCCGCTTTCTCTACCAAAAATGGTTTAGAGTCAGTGTCAGGATTAATCACATGGCGGGATCAAGGTGGTAGGTGGTCAGGTGGGCCCCGGGGAGGCGAATTCTACCCGGTTTCTTCCGTTCGCTTTTGCCCGGTAAAGAGCTTCGTCAGCACGGTGGAGCCATTCGCTGATCGATTCCGGTGGAGCGTATTGCGCCACGCCCAGGGAGATGCTGATTCCGGGCAGTTCGCATGGCCTGCTATTCTGTATGGTAGTGCGCAGATCCTCGGCAAGGATCCGTCCCCCGTCGGTATTCGTTCCGCCGGCAAGCACAAGAAACTCGTCGCCGCCGTAACGGTAAAGACTATCTGTGGTGCGCAGACGTTTGCTCATCAGCCCGGCAATTTCAACCAGCATTTCGTCGCCCTTGATGTGGCCATAGGTATCGTTAATATTCTTGAAGAAATCGATATCGAGAACCAGCAGCGTAACAGGGGTGCCCCAGCGTGTCTGTTGACTGCAGGCCTTCATGAGCTCCAACTGCAGTTCGTGCCGGTTGCGGACCCCGGTAAGAGGGTCGATCGTTGCCAGCGTCACGAGGGCCTGCTTCTGGCGATCAATGTTCGATGAAAATATATGACTAAAAAGCCCTGTGGCAGCCATGGTAACTGCGATGCGCGGCCAGAGCGGCCATTCCGCCCAACTGCCGGCCAAATACAATACCGACGAGCAAAGGGTGATATTGGCCCAGGCCGCAACCCGCGTACCCACCAGGGAGTAATTGAAGACAAGGGCCGGATAGACCCAGAAAATTCCGTCAAGTTTCAGATGAAAGGCTGCCAGCAATACGGTAGTGTTGGTCAGCACGCAGGAGATCAGCATCAGCAGCGGCGGAGCGGCTTCCGTGCGCAGGATCAGGATGGAATTTGCAGTGGCGAGAAGGGCGAGACCGCCAACGATCGTCATCATGAAGACGTTGCCGGCAACAAAATGATAAATAGCAAAGGGCCACAGGACAAGGGAACCTATGACCATCAGCCCGAATGTTGTCCTGGCATCGAACCCGGTTTGCGATGTGGCAGTATGGTGATGAAGCTTCTTACTGATGCGCTCTAAAAATGACTTAAACATGAACATCATTCCAATCCTCGATGAATACAGCATCTGCATTCATTCCTCATCGGAGACCTTGTGGGTCTGGTTTTAATACAAACGAAATAATAATTGTTACATCCTGAATGGATCCCCCTCACCCAGCCCTCTCCCTCGCTGGGGAGAGGCTAAAGGAGAGGGGCGAAAACGGTAACGAATCTAAACGCGTTTGTATTAGTTAACCATTAATACTATAGTGAAAATGCCAGATGGATTCGTATAAGTAAAGGTAAAATTCACACAATCGCAAAGTGAATTTTGCATGGCATGCTATCCAGTCTAAATACCCTTAGGTTTAACTTGCAATTCCCTGTAGCTTGCTACATGGTCACCAAATAGGTTCCTCCCCCTTGATGGGGGAGGTTAGGTGGGGGTGGCGGCAGTTGCTGTATCACCCTCCCCTTGCCCCTCCCATCAAGGGAGGGGAAGATGTTAGATACCCCGCAGCTTGCTGCGGGGAGGTTCATTGAAACAAGAAGATGTACATCGGAAAAAGGATCATTCACCTGGCGGGATGATGGGAGCAGGGGGACTGCGGTAAAGGAATTGGTCCTGTTGAATCGCGTTATTTTTGTTGAAGGATCTATCGTCGTGGCTCACGCTCTCGATCTCATCAGGTCCGGCGGTGACGAGGCCGCGCGCTCAATGATGACACTCCATTCACTTTTCAGCCTTGATCACCACAAAAGAACCTTCGCCGGATCCCTTCTTTACCAGGTCCGGCTCGCGCATTTCATCGATGGGGCTGAAGAGCGTCTGGCTGAAACTGAACGTTGTGAAGCCCGCCCGCTTGAGGTGTGAGAGAAGTTCGTCTACACTATAAAAGGTCGCATCCTTGTAGAACAGGCTTTCGTTCTTTCTTTGTTCATAAGCTTTGCCGATTACACTGTTCCTGTCAACGAAGCCGATGATGAATGCGCCTCCCGGTTTGAGCACGCGGAACGCTTCCAGGAACGCCAGATCAAGGTCATCCAGAAAGCAAACCGTGGTGACCATGAGTGCCGTGTCGAACTCATTATCCTTGAACGGGAGCGCTTCAGCTACACCCTTGACCACGGTGATGCCGCGTTCTTTCGCGCGCTCTGCCATGGCAATTGATGGTTCAACGCCGATCCGAATGCCAAGAGGAGCAGCAAAGAGCCCGCTGCCCACGCCGATCTCGAGCCCTCTGCCTGGATTGGGCAGGAGCATACGGATCGCTTCGAGCTCGGACTGGTAGGCAAAGGGATGTTTCTCGAACCAGGCATCGTATTGTTCGGAGTTTTGTTCGAAGGGTGAGTTGCTGCTCATGAGTCCTCGCAAGCGGGAAAGGGATGAATTATTAAGGGCAAGAGCTATTTCTCGCAAAGCTCGCAAAGCTCGCAAAGGGGGCCTTGGGTCAAAATATTTTCTCGTTTAAAACCTGAGAACAAGTCATGGTTTAGGATTTTCTTTGCGTCCTATACGAGCTTTGCGAGAGATGCCTTGTGGTTCCGCCGTAGGATTATTCTACCACTCCATGCTCAGGAACGTGTCCACCACGCGGGGGTCAAGCTGGGTGCCGGAGAGGGAGCGGATATGTTCGCGGATCTCTTCTTTGGCAATGCCCTGCCGGTAGGGGCGGTCCTTTGCGATAAGCGCGTCCCAGACGTCGGCAACAGCGAAGATGCGCGCCGCAAGAGGGATCTGCTCGCCTTTCAGATTTCGCGGATACCCCGTGCCGTCCCACCACTCATGGTGACAGTAGGGAATGTCCAGGGCCGGCCGCAGATAGGCGATGGGCTGGAGCATCTCAAAGGCAAACTGGGGATGGCGGCGCATGATTGTCCACTCTTCGTCGGTAAGGGGCCCCGGTTTCAGCAGGACGTGGTCGGGAATCCCGATCTTGCCGATATCGTGCAGGAGCGCGCCGCGCCGCACATGCACCATCTCTTTTGCTCCCATGCCCATGGCCCGGGCAAGGCGGAGGGTCATTTCCGTGACCCGTTCGGTATGCCGCTCGGTCTCCTTGCTCCGGAGATCGAGCGCGCGGGCCCAGCCGGCGAGCGTGGCATCGTAGGCCAGGGTGACCTCGATGGCCGATTGCTGAAGCTCATCAAAGAGGGCTGCGTTGTCTATGGCAATGGCTGCCTGGGCGGCAAGGGCTTCGAGATAGCTTTGCCATTCCGCATCAACGTTCCAGGGCGAGCGGTGCAGCACCTCGAGCACGCCCAGGACCTTCCCCTTTGCCATGAGTGGTACGACCGCGTAGACGATGAAGCCCTCGCTGTCGAGGAGCGGCGCTCGTTGGAAGCCGGTGGCGGGGTCGCGAAGGTCAGGGGCGAAAATGCTCCGGTGCTCCAGCGCGGCAGTGCCGGCAAGGCCTTCGCCCATGCGCAGGCTGGACTGCTCGATTGCGGGGGTCCGAAACCCGCGCCCGGCGGAGTAGGTGAGCGTCTGGGTGTCCGTGTTCAGGAGCAGGACGTCGGCGGCATCAACGTGGAGTTGGGAAATGACCAGGTCCAGGACCTCCGAGAGCGTGATGCGAAGGTCCAGGCTGGAGCTGATGATCATGTCAATGGCATGGAGCGCCGCGAGGCGCTGGAGGCGCTTCTGAGCCAGGTCCTCGGCTGTTTTGCGCAGGGAGATGTCGCGGAAGAAGAGTTGGAGGAACCGCCTGTTGCCCCGCAGAACGGTCGTGCCGCTCACTTCCACGGGTATGGTGCGGCCCTCGCGGTGGAACACGCAGAGATCGCCGGCGATGACACCGTCTTTTTTGATCGAAGCTTCGAGGAGCTCCTTGCATTTGTCGGCTTGTTCTGCGGGATGGATGTCCCGCTGGTGCATGCCGATAATGCTTTCGCGGGGCAGGCCGAGAAGATCGCTGGCCCTTCTGTTGGTATCGAGGATGATGCCGGTGTCGGCATCGATGATGAATACGGCGTCGTTGGCCGTTTCAATGAGGGAGTGGTACTTTTCTTCGGACTCGCGCAGGGCCTGGTCCGTTCGGAGGCCTTTCCGGAGCTCGCGCCGGATCGTGAGATAGACCAGCAGCGCGCTGGCAAGGACGAAGACCCATCCCTTGTAGATCTGGAGCGCGCTCAGGCGGTGCGGGTCCGGGACGAGCAGTTCCAGCACCCGGTCGGAGACAGCGATCCAGCCGATGCCGAACACCAGATAGTACAGGACGATACGGAATGCCGAGCGCGAATGGTCCTTGTTCATAGCTCCATCATTGAGCGGGGAAAGACGTCCCTGCAGGACCGCAACCGTAGTGAGAACTTATTCTTCAATGGTCCCGAGCTGCAGGTCGAAGGTCAGTTCTTTTCCGGCAAGGGGATGGTTGGCGTCGAGCATCAGGTCGGTATCGGTGACATCGACGATGGTAACGAGCGCGGTTTGATCGTTCTCCTGCGTGAGCTCAAGACGCTGTCCCACTTTGGGGTTCATGCCCTGGGGCAGCTGGTTCCGGCTGAAAGTGATGACGAGGTCCTTGCGGTGGTCTCCGTAGGCCTCTGCAGGGGGAATGCGGATGGTCTTCGAGTCTCCGGGGCTCATGCCGATGATGGCCTGTTCGAACCCTGCTATCACCTGTCCGTTGCCGATGGTGAACTTCAGGGGATGACGTTCCTTTGACGTGTCGAATACGGTGCCGTCGGCCAGTTTGCCGGTGTAGTGTACTAATACGATGTCGCCTTTTTTTGCCTCTGCCATGGGTGGTCTCCTTCGGAATAATTGACGCCGGCTCAGGGTCGGGCCGGCGGCGTTTTCTACGTGGAGCAGTATAATTCTTATCATCCTGAACTGCAACAGCTAATTTGCATCATCTGGCTTGACAAGGCGCAGGTCCTGTTATAAAGTTGTTTCCTCAGGAGGGGCAGGGACAATGGGGACACCGATAACGATCGCTTATACCTACACGTTCAAGAACGGCACGACCAAGAAATTCACCATGGTCCTGGACCGGGCAACATTGGCGCTGCAGCTGGAGAAGCGGCCGAACCCGCCGCTCTGGGCGCTGTTGACCCATAAGAAATGTGAGAACTGTCCGCTCAGTGAGCGGGAGCACCTCTACTGTCCCGTGGCGCTGAACTTCGCGGATATTGCCGAGCAGTTCAAGGACATTGTGTCCCATGAGAACGTCGATGTCACTGTGGCGACCGAAGAGCGCACCTACTCCAAATCAACAACCATTCAGGCTGGCCTCAGCCCGCTCATCGGCATAATCATGACCACAAGCGGCTGCCCGGTCATGGCGCATTTAAAGCCCATGGTCCGCTTTCACCTGCCCTTTGCTTCGCTGGACGAGACCATCTTCAGGATGGCGACCATGTATCTGATGGCGCAATACTTACAAAAGCAGGACGGCGCCGCGCCGCCCTGGACCCTGGACGGCCTGACGAACGTTTATGCCAAGGTCGGTATCGTGAACAGTGATTTTGCTATTCGGCTGCGCGATGCCGCAAAGAAGGATGCCAACGTGAACGCGCTGGTGAACCTTGATTGTTTTGCCCAGATGGTGCCGCTCGCTGCGGATGAGGTGCTGCGGGAGATCAAGCCGTACTTTGAAGCGTATTTGTAGCATTACGCAGGAGTGGCTCGTGAAATGGTCAACTGATTGCTGAACCGTACCCGGCGTGTCATCTGCGTCGTTTACTTCGCCAGGAATGCATCGATCTCGATAATGAGCACCTGCTGGTCGCTTGTGATGCGCTTCAGGATCTCCAGCGCCTGCTTCATCTCTTCCATGTCCAGGTTCTTGACATCTCCGGACTTGAGCGCAGCCTGCGCCTTGGCGGAAATTGCGGCATCCTCATCAGGAATGAACAGCGCCAGATTGATAAAGCTCGAGCGGAGCAGGAGGCGCTTCTTCTCGTCATCCTGCGTGAGGAAGGTCAGGCTGTTCTTGACCGCCCACTTGATCTCCTCGCGGGTGTGCGTGAGCAGCGACGCCGGCGCGCCAAAGGCCCATGATGAGGCCTTTTCCATGGCGATGCCGTAGTCGTTCAAAATTACTGCGAGCCGTTCATGCATGATGCGCTACTGCTCCGATCTCTGATACCGCGCATCGAAGATGGTTTTGCCCGGTATGCGTTTCACGCGGTGGTCCTTGTTCATGCTTGCATGCTCCAGGATCTTGAAGAGCGACTCGATCTCTTCTTCGGCTTTGATCGCGGTTGCCACTTCTTCGACAGTAAAGGACCGGCCGGGGTTGCTGCGCACCAGGGTGAGGGCCTCGTCCTGGAGTTTAATGATGGCGCCGGCCATTTTCTTCCCCGCTTCCACGCCTGGCTGGTGATAGGCGTTCACGTTCACGAGCAAGGCGTAGAATCCCACGGCCCGCTCATACAGCGCGATCAGGGCGCCGGCAGACCGGGCATCGAGCCGGTCGATGGTGATGGTGATCGATTCCCGATCATTTTCGTATAAAGCGTTCCGCGTTCCCTGGAGATAGGCGCTGAGATAATCGCCGCAGGTGACGCCGGGCTCCACTTCAAGTGACGAGCCGTTCCTGTCGTGGAGCACTTCGACAAAGGTGGCAAAAAAATTATTCACGCCTTCGCGCAGCTGCTGCACGTAGGCATGCTGGTCCGTGGCGCCTTTGTTCCCGTAGACCGCGATGCCCTGGTTCACGACCCTGCCGTCCAGATCCTTTTCTTTGCCGAGCGATTCCATGACCAGCTGCTGGAGGTATTTCGCAAAGAGCATCAGCCGGTCTTTGTAAGGAAGGATGACCATGTCCTTTGCACCTTTGCCGCCCGTGGCATGATGCCAGGCAAGGGCAAGGAGCGCCGCGGGATTCGAGCCAACATCCTTGGACCGTGTAGCTTCGTCGCATTGAGCTGCACCTTGTAGAAATTCTTCTATATCCAGGCCCTGAAGAGCTGCCGGCAGCAGACCGACAGCGGAAGTTACGGATGTTCTCCCACCTACCCAGTCCCACATAGGGAAAGTTGCCAACCAGCCATCTTTTTTGGCCATTTCGTGGAGCTTGCTTCCCACCCCTGTTATTGCAACAGCCTGCCGTTCGAACGACAGCCCGGCTTTTTTATAAGCCGCAGCGGCCTCGAGCATGCCGTTGCGCGTCTCAGCAGTTCCGCCGCTTTTTGAGATGACAATAGTCAAAGTCTGATCAAGGTCACTACCGATCTCGGCAAGCACACGGTCCATGCCGTCGGGGTCGGTATTATCCAGAAAATAAGCTTTCATTCGGTCTGCCGATGTACCGAGCGCGCTCGCTATGAATTGAGGCCCCAGGGCAGACCCGCCGATGCCGATGATCAGGATCCTTGAGAAAAGGGCGTACTTTCGCGGAACGATCTTGCCGGCATGTACGGCAAAGGAAAAGTCCTTGATGGCCCGTTGCATCTCCTCGATCTCGCGCCTGATCTCTGCTGAAGGCGCGCGTTCCGGCGCGCGGAGCCAGTAGTGGCCGACCATGCGGTTCTCGTCGGGGTTCGCGATGCTGCCTGCCTCGAGCGCATCCATGGCAGAGAAAGCCTTCTGCATCTCCGGTTCCATCCGATCCAGGAAGCTTTCTTCCATGTTCATGCGGCTCGTATCGAGCATTATGCCGACCGAGGAAGTTACGCAGAGACGCTGTTTGTATTGTTCCCAAAGCTGTTTTGCTTTCATGGTCCGTTCCTTTTCGTTGAAAGGTTATCAGATGATATTCTTTACAATGGAATAAGATCTTTGACACGGAAAAAACTGGATAAAGGCTCTGATAAAAGCGGATACGCCATAGCCTTATCCTGGCCCTTCATAATTCAATCCGCCGTTATCCGTGTCCAGGGTTCTCTTTCTTGTCGTTGTAAGATTCGCATAACCATGCGGTGCGACAAACTATTTTGCCTCGCTGCCATAGACCGCACGGATCCTGCGGGCGAGTTCGCGGAGCGCTTCAGAAAAGCTCATTCCCTGGCCCATAAGCTCCCGTATGACCGCCGCCTTGCTCAGCTCTTCGATCACCTTGTCAGATCGGTCCACGATGTTGCAGAGGTTCTCCCCCTTCTCAAGCTGCTGTGCAATGCAGGTCTCGAGCTGTTCAGGTGAGTACTTTTCAACAAGTTCTTTTATTTCTGATGTTTTCATAAGATCTGACCATCCAACAAGTGCTTTATTTTATCATAAAAACCCTCGATTAAGGAAGGACGTTCGAACTACTGAGGGAAAAAGATGTTTTGAGACCCTGTGCTTTGTGGTAATATACCGCCCATGTTTGAAACGGACACCATATGCGCTGTATCGACCGCACCGGGACAGGGCGGGATCGGCATCATCCGCGTCAGCGGAGGGGATGCTATTGAAATATCGTCTCAGGTGTTCCGCTCACGCACCGGGCTGGTTCTGGCTGATGCGATGACCCACACGATCCATTACGGCCATGTCGTTGATGCCGCAGGCGAGATCATCGACGAAGCGCTGGTGAGCATCATGCGCGCACCGAAAACGTATACGCGGGAAGACGTGGTCGAGATCAACTGTCATGGCGGCATGATGCCGCTCTGGCGCACCGTCGCCGTGCTCGTTGCTTCCGGTGCTCGCCATGCGGAACCTGGAGAGTTCACGAAGCGCGCGTTCTTGAACGGCAGGATCGACCTTACTCAGGCCGAAGCAGTGATGGACATCATTTCGGCAAAGACAGAACTCGCGCACCGTTCCGCAAACGAACAGCTTTTAGGAGGACTGTCTAAAGAAGTCACAACTCTCCGCGACCGGTTGATTGGGATCATCGCATCAGTTGAAGCAGGGATAGATTTTCCCGAGGAAGATATTGAAACCCAGTCCGGCGGGCCCTTGGCGCGTGAGATCGCCGCGCTCACCGAAGATGTCGCGTTGTTGCAGTCGAGCTTTGCTGCAGGCAGGATCCTGCGCGAAGGCTTCGCCACGGCAATCGTAGGCAAGCCGAACGTGGGCAAGTCATCGCTCCTGAACGCGCTTCTCAAACAGGACCGGGCGATCGTGACCGATATCCCGGGCACGACGAGAGATATTATCGAAGAGTTCCTGAACATCGACGGTGTGCCGATCAGGATCGTGGACACCGCAGGCATACGACACAGCCATGATGTGGTGGAGCAGGAAGGTGTGCGCAGAAGCCATGCTGCTATCGAGTCGGCAGATATCGTGCTTGTTGTGCTTGATAGTTCCCAGCCGCTTTCGGACGAGGATCATCAGGTGCTCAAGGGCGTAACGGAAAAGAAGGCTGTCCTGGTACTGAACAAGGCGGACAAGCCGAGACAACTTGAGCAGATAGCATTGCCGCATCACCAAGTCTCGCTTTCCTGCAAAACCGGAGAGGGGCTCTTAGCGCTCAAAAGCGCCATCGCAGACATGGCCAAACAGGGCATGGTTATGCCGAAGGAACATGCGTGGGCGGTGAACCAGCGGCATGTGTTCGCCCTTAACCAGGCGAAAGCAAGCTTGGACAAAGCGCTCGAATCCGCAACCGCCGCGCAATCGCCTGAGTTCATTGCCGTCGATCTCCGTGGTGCGCTGGATAGCTTGGGGCTCATCATCGGTGCGACCTATACAGATGATATCCTGGAGCGGATCTTTAATGAGTTCTGTATTGGAAAATAAGGCATAGTAACCGCTAATGAACGCGAATAAAAAAGGAAATTATTAGCGTGCATTCGCGTGTATTCGCGGATTGGATGGTTCAATAATAAAACCCCATGACCCTTCAAAAAACATACGACGTCATCGTCATCGGCGCAGGTCATGCCGGATGCGAGGCCGCGCTTGCTGCGGCGCGCATGGGCGCGTCCACGCTCATGCTGACCATGAACCTGGACAGCATTGCGCTCATGTCCTGCAACCCGGCCATTGGAGGACTTGCCAAAGGCCATCTGGTGAAGGAGATCGATGCCCTTGGCGGGGAGATGGGGAAGATCATCGACCGGACCGGCATCCAGTTCCGCACATTGAACAAGAGCAAGGGACCGGCCGTGCGCGGAACTCGGGCACAGGCAGACAAGCAGCGCTACCGCATTGCCATGAAAGAATCGGTCGAGAAGCAGCCTCACCTCGATGTGAAACAGGGTCTTGTTGAAAAGCTCCTTGTCGAGGACAGCAGGATCGTTGGTGTTGAGACGAACATCGGTGTTCAGTATCTTTCTTCTACGGTGATCATCACCACCGGCACGTTCTTAAAAGGCCTTATTCATATCGGACTCGTACACTATCCTTCAGGCAGGGCAGGGGAGTTCCCGTCAGTTGGTTTGTCCGATAGCTTGCGAGAATTGGGATTCGAGATCGCAAGGCTTAAGACCGGTACGCCGGCACGATTGAACGGACGGACCATTGATTTTTCTATTATGAGCCCGCAGCCCGGGGATGACCCTGCGCCGTTCTTCTCATTCACCGAGAATCATCATCCGCTCCCACAAGTACCCTGCTATTTAACGTATACAAGCACGATTACCCATGAAATAATCCGCAATAACCTTGACCGTTCCCCACTTTACGCTGGAATCATAAAAGGTACGGGTCCGCGCTATTGTCCGTCCATCGAAGACAAGGTGATGCGGTTCTCTGACAGGGAACGGCACCAGGTGTTTCTTGAACCAGAGGGTCTGGATACGGAAGAATACTACGCCAACGGCGTATCAACGAGTCTGCCTTATGATGTTCAGTTAAAGTTGTATCGTTCCATTGCCGGTCTCGAAGAAGTTGAGATCATGCGGCCTGCCTATGCCATTGAATATGACTTCGCGCCGCCAATGCAGATCAAGCATTCGCTCGAAACGAAAAGAATTTCGGGCCTCTACTTTGCGGGCCAGATCAACGGGACCTCGGGGTATGAAGAAGCCGCAGCCCAGGGGCTGATGGCCGGCATCAATGCAGCGCTCTCCGTACAGAAACGTCAGCCGCTCATCCTCTCCCGCGCCGAAGCATACATCGGTGTTCTTATTGATGATCTTGTAACGCGCGGAACACTGGAGCCGTACCGCATGTTCACGTCCCGCGCCGAGTACCGGCTGATCTTGCGCGAAGACAACGCTGACCAACGGCTCCGCCACAGGGGGCACGAGGTCGGCCTGGTGTCTAATGATATCTTTGAACGCTATAAAGAAAAGCAGGCATCGATCGAGCAGGAGATAACGCGGATCAGAAAGATATGGATAAAACCCGGGCCTGATGTGAATGAACTATTGCTCGGGAAGGGGACGGCAGCGCTTTCTGCTGAAGCCTCACTGGACCAGCTGCTCAAGCGGCCGGAACTGGGATACGAGGAGATCGAAAAGATCAGCCCGCCGGAGAAGAAGCTCGAAGCTGCAGCAGCAGAGCAGGTTGAGATCCAGGTGAAGTACGAGGGCTACATTCAGCGCCAGCTTGAGCAGGTGGAGCGCTTTGCCTCGCTCGAACACAAAGAAGTGCCTGAGGATCTCGATTACGACGCCATCACCGGGCTCGGCGCCGAGGTCAAACAGAAGCTGAAACAGGTGCGGCCGATTTCGCTCGGTCAGGCTTCGCGCATTTCGGGCGTTACCCCGGCGGCGATTTCGCTTTTGATGGTGGCGCTCGAGAAGCGTAAACGGGGAAGAGCGTAACAATTGCGGATTTGGGATGCGGATTTCGAATTGCGGAATGCAAGGCGGATCTTTTTAACCACGGAACACACGGAATACACGGAAGGGTTTTAAAAAGTCTATGGTCTTTCCGTGTGGTCAGTGTGTTCCGTGGTTAAAAGTTTTAAAGTTCTATGATTTTTTTGGTTTGTCCAGAGCAGGAAATACACGATGAACCCCAGGGACTTATTGATAGCAGGCTCGATTGAACTCGGAGTTGACCTTTCGATAGAGCAGGTAAACTTGTTCTTCGTCTATCTTGCCGAACTCAAGAAATGGAACCGGAAGATCAACCTGACCGCGATCACCGAAGAACGGGACACGGTGATCAAGCACCTGCTCGACTCCCTTTCCTATATAAAAGCATTCACCCCCGCGCCGGGGCTGAAACTTCTGGACATGGGTTCAGGTGCCGGCTTCCCAGCCATCCCGCTCAAAATCGCGGCTCCGGATATTTCCATCACCATGGTGGAATCGGTTAAGAAAAAGGCTTCGTTTTTACGGCATATTGTCCGCACGCTTCCGCTGGAAGCTGTGGAGATCCTTGATAAAAGGATGGAAGAACTTCCCGAATCCTATTATTCTTCCTATGATATCGTGACTGCCCGGGCCTTTGCTGAGATGCCGGATGCGCTGGGTCATGGCGTGAGGTTCCTTAAACCGCATGGGTTTATGATATTGAGCCGCGGGCCGGAAGAAACTATCTCGGAGCAGGAATTGGATAAGGCCGGAGTGAAGGTTGAGCAAAGGCTTGAGCTTTTGCTCCCTCATTCCGATTATAAGCGCGCGGTCTGGGTGTTTAAGAAGGCGGGATGATGGCAATGTTCCACGTGGAACATTCAATTGCGGATTTCGGATTGCGGAATGAACACCAAGACATAGCCCAAACCACCTCCCCAACCCCTCCTTGGCAAGGAGGGGCTACCAATAAATCCCTCCCCTTACCAAGGGGAGGTTAGGTGGGGTGATTTCAGCGCAACCTTGGATCAGGATCATTAATGCTAGACGGCTCACTTACCATACCGCCGGAATGGCGGGCTGCTGCTGAAGAGATCGCGGGCCAGGGCGGGCCGGTGCTGGTCATGGGTGCGCCCGGCTCGGGCAAGACAACCTTTTGCCTCTACCTCACCGGCTGTTTCTTCCGTCTGAACAAAAAGGTGGCCTGGATCGATGCGGACCCGGGTCAGCCTTTTATCGGTCCGCCGGCAGTACTCTCCCTTTCGTTCTATTCCGATGCAGCCGATCTGGTGAAGCGCAAGACCGCCACTGCCATGTGTTTTATCGGCAACACCAGCCCCGTGGGCCGTTTGCTCGAAATGATCGCCGGCGTGGAGAAGCTCTGCACGCTTGCCCGGACCTTTGAGCCGGACCTGATCGTTATCAATACCTGCGGACTGGTGAATGGCGGCGCAGCCCGGGAGCTTAGGTATCATGAGGTAGACATTCTCGCCCCGCGTTATGTGGTTGCGCTCCAGAAAACCAACGAGATCGAGCACCTCCTGGCCCCTCATGCGCACCGCGACGGCCTGCTTTTGCTCCGGTTGCCGGTGCCGGCCGATGCCAGGGTCTCGACCCGCGAGGCCCGGCAGGCAGTACGGGAACTGCGCTTTAAGGAATATTTCCGGGGAGCGGATTTTCTGGAGATCGCGCTGCATGACGTCGGCGTCCACGGCCCGGGGCTGCATACGGGCGAACGGCTTGGATTCCGCGACATTAACCGGCTGTCGAAGATCCTTCAGGGCATCGTGGTCCATGCCGAGCTTTCTGCAGACCGGCTCTTCCTTATACTGGAAGGCAATTACGATGAGGACGAACTTTATACTGCCAGGCAGCAATACGGCGTTCGCGAGGTCTCGGTCATGAAGATGTCCGAACTGGACCATCTGCTCATCGGCCTCAATGACAACCAGAACCGCTGCCTTGGCCTTGGGATCCTGCGCACCATCGATCTGAAAGAACAGACCCTGCGGGTGATCACCCCGATCAGGGACGCATCGCCTATCCATAATCTATCCATCGGCACGGTCCGCGTCAGCCCGACGGGCGCCGAACTCGGCCAGATCTGATGTTCCACGTGGAACATTGCAAATGCGGAATGAACGGAACAAGGTTTTGGACGCAGATAACATCTGATGAACGCTGATAAAGACTTATAATAAAAACTCTTTCGACCAAATGCCCCGCTTTATCTGCGCCAATCTGCGCCAATCTGCGTCCAAAGCTTTTTAGGGGTTATTCGCCGCTATACGACCCAGTCTTCCGCAAATTAGTTTCCAAAAAACGCAACTCTTATGACCCCCGTCATATGCGTTCTTCCCAAACCTCCTGTAGTATGGCCCTCACCATCAGGAACAAATACCATCATTCTCCAGGAGGGAACTATGTTTTGTTATCAGTGTGAACAGGCAGCAAACGGCAAAGGATGCACCAAGATCGGGGTATGCGGCAAGGACCCGGAGTTATCATCACTGCAGGACCTCTTGATCTATTCCATGAAAGGGCTTTCGCTCGTTGCAGTCGAAGGCCGGGGACACGGCGTTAATGACCAGGAAGTTAACCTCTTCCTGACCAAAGGGCTCTTTTCAACGCTTACGAACGTCGATTTCGATCCCAAGCGTTTCGAAAAGCTGATCCAGAAGAGCGTGGAGCTTCGCGAAGGACTGAAGGCAAAGGTTACGGCAGCAGGCGGCAGAACAGACTTCACCCACGGCAGCGTTACCTATAAACCGGCAGCGACCATCGAAGCATTGGCGAAACAGGGCCGTGAGGTAAGGGAGCATGTGCCTGATGCAATGATCAACCCCGATATCCAGTCGCTCCAGGACATTCTGCTCTTCGGGCTCAAGGGTGTGGCTGCTTATGCGGACCATGCCCAGATCCTCGGGAAGACCGACGATACGGTCTATGCCTTCATGGCCGAAGCATTGGCTGCCATGACGAGCACCGATCTCGGTTTGAACGAATGGGTCGCACTCGTGCTGAAATGCGGCGAGGTCAATCTCAAGGCCATGGAGATCCTCGATGGCGGCAACACCGGCACGTTCGGCCACCCGGTCCCGACAAAGGTTCCGCTGGGAGCGAAGAAGGGCAAGGCCATCCTTGTTTCCGGCCATGACCTCAAAGACCTCGACATGATCCTGAAGCAGAGCGAAGGCAAGGGGATCAATGTCTATACCCACGGCGAGATGCTGCCGGCCCATGGCTACCCGAGCCTCAAGAAATACCCGCACTTCTACGGCCATTACGGAACAGCCTGGCAGAACCAGCACAAAGAGTTCGCCCATTTCCCGGGCGCCATCGTGATGACCACGAACTGCATCCAGAAGCCGCTGGCATCGTATAAAGATAATCTCTTCACCTGCGGACTGGTGGGCTGGCCCGATGTGAAGCACATTTCCGACGGCAATTTCTCCTCCGTTATCGAAAAGGCCCAGTCACTTCCGGGCTTCACCGCAGACGCACCGGGCAAGGAAGTCTTATCCGGATTCGCACGCAACGCCGTGCTCGGCGTGGCAGACAAGGTGATCGAGGCGGTAAAGGCAGGAAATATCCGTCACTTCTTCCTCGTGGGCGGATGTGACGGAGCAAAGCCGGGCAGGAACTACTATACGGAGTTCGTGGAAAAAGCGCCCAAGGACACCATCGTTATGACCCTGGCCTGCGGCAAGTTCCGCTTCTTTGACAAGAACCTGGGAGACATCGGCGGCATCCCGCGCTTGCTCGACATCGGCCAGTGCAACGACGCCTACTCGGCGATCCAGATCGCAGTGGCACTTTCCAAGGCGTTCAACATCGGCGTGAACGAGCTTCCGCTTTCGCTCGTCCTTTCCTGGTACGAGCAGAAGGCCGTGGCTATCCTGCTTTCCCTGCTGTTTTTGGGTATCAAGGACATCAGGCTTGGGCCGACGCTTCCGGCATTCATCACGCCCAACGTGCTCGATGTGCTGGTCAAGAACTTCGACATCAAGCCCATTGCGGCAACGGCGGAAGAGGATCTCGAAACGATCCTCGGGCCCTGCTGGAACAGGACGAAGGCGGAGTGCGAGGCAGAAACCGCCTCCGTGTAAATATGCTCGTATCGCAAGGTTCTCGGTAGGACGGAAAATTCCGTCCTGCCTTTTTTATTGGGTAGAGGGGACTTTTTATTTCGGATTGCGGATTTCGGATTGCGGATTAAAAACAACGGGAAACCTCGCAGGTTCATCCTCTATGAGGTTACACGCTTGGTGTTAAAGATGTTCATTCCGCAATCCGCAATCCGAAATCCGCAATAGATTCATCCCGTTTTTTCCTTCCTTTTATCATGCTCCTATGGTAAATTACGAGTTCTTAATCAGCAGTATCGGAAGGATCCGGAAGCTCATGGGCAGAGTAATCGCAATCGCCAATCAAAAGGGCGGCGTGGGGAAGACCACCACCACGGTCAACATCGCGGCATCGCTCGCTGCGGCTGAAAAAAAAGTGCTGCTCATCGACGCCGATCCGCAGGGCAACTCCACCAGCGGCATGGGTGTAGACCGCAAGGACCTTACCGGCACCACCTATGACCTTTTTACCGGCAAGAAGTCCTTTGCCGAGATAAAAAAGAACACTCACTTCCCCTGGCTCGACGTTGTGCCGGCAGGCATCGACCTGGTGGGCGTCGAGATCGAGCTCATCCATACCATCGCCCGGGAGCGCGTGCTCAAGAAGGCCATCGCGCTGTTCCGGGATAGTTACGATTACATTTTCATTGACTGCCCGCCGTCTCTGGGGCTTCTGACCGTGAACGCCCTGACCGCTGCCGACGGGGTGCTGATCCCGGTCCAGACCGAGTACTACGCGCTGGAAGGGCTGTCGGCGCTGATGAACACCATCAAGCTGATCAAACAGGACCTGAACCCCGAGCTTGCCATCGAAGGCGTGCTGCTCACTATGTACGACAGCAGGAACAACCTGGCCACGCAGGTATCACAGGAAGTGCGCAAGTACTTCGGCGACAAGGTCTATGACACCGTCATTCACCGAAACGTAGCCCTGAGCGAGGCGCCGAGCCACGGCAAGCCTGTGCTGCTCTATGACATCCGCTCCCGCGGTGCGCAAAGCTACCTCGAACTTGCCAAGGAGGTCATTCACAATGCAAAAGCAGGCGCTCGGTAAAGGCCTCGGCGCGCTCATCCCGGACCTGTCTTCGCTCAACGACAAAGAGAAGAAGGCGCTGGGCATCGCCGAGATCGAGCTGGACAAGATCGTGCCCAATGAATTCCAGCCGAGAAAAACCTTTCAGGACGACGCAATGAAAGAGCTTGCCGCATCGATCAAGGAACATGGCGTGATCCAGCCGATCATCGTGCACCGCATCGGCACGAACTACGGGCTCATCGCAGGCGAGCGCAGGTGGCGCGCGTCAAGGCTGGCGGGCCTCAAGACCATCCCGGCACTCGTGAAAGAAGCGACCAAGCGCGAGCTCATCGAGCAGGCGCTGATCGAGAACATCCAGCGCGAGGACCTGAACCCGCTCGAAGCAGCCGAGGCGTACAAGCGGCTGCAGGACGAGTTCAAGCTGACGCAGGAAGATCTCGCAAAGCGCGTGGGCAAAGAGCGCTCGACCGTCACGAACTTCCTCAGGCTGCTCAGTCTTCCCAAGGAAGTAAAGCACGACCTCGCAGCAGGCAACCTCAGCATGGGCCACGCCAAAGCGCTGCTCTCGATGGAGCGTGTACGCGACCAGCAGCAGGCAGCGCAGATGATCGTGAAGAAGGGGCTGTCGGTGCGCGAGGCTGAAGCGCTTGCAAGCAATCTCAAGAATCCCGCAAAAGAGAAAAAACCGAAGGCCAGCCACGAGCTCAAGTCGGTCGAAGACAAGCTCAGAAAATCGCTCGGCACCAAGGTGAGCGTCACGGGCAAGGCCAAGGGCGGCAGGATCGTGATCGACTATTACTCTGCCGAGGAGCTGGACCGGATTTTGGAGAAGATCGGGTAAAGCGAAAACATATTCTGCCACGAAGGCACTAAGAAAGACTAAAGCTTAAAGCCACCTTCGTGGCAAAAAGCATTTGAATTTATTTCAGGAGGAATTGTCCATGTTAAAAAAAGGTTCCGGCACAACAGAGCAGGGCGAGATCACCGCATTCCTGGGCAAGGGCACGGAGTTCAAGGGTGTGCTCAGCTTCGAAGGCACCATCCGCGTCGACGGCAAGGTGGAAGGCGAGGTCGTTTCCAAGGACACGCTGATCGCCGGGGACGGCGCATTCCTCCAGGGCGAGATCACCGTGGGTACGATCATCTCCAGCGGCAAGATCGTCGGCAATGTCAACGCGAGCCAGAAGGTGCACATCCTCGCGCCGGGTGTGGTGCAGGGAAACATCAGGACGCCCAAGCTCATCATCGAAGAAGGCGTGACCTTTGACGGCAAGTGCGAGATGGCCGGCGAGAAGAAAGCGGTTGAGCAGAAGGTCGTTTCGATGACGGACCGGTAGGGGACGCCAACGGGTTTGCGCCAAACAGGTAACCACCAGTGCCGGCATGTCATAAAAATCGTTGACTGATTATCGCGTAAAATGTATCTTCAATGTAGATACTTTAAGGAGGGGCGCTCTTATGCGAACTCGCGTACAGAAATGGGGCAACAGTCTTGCGTTACGAATCCCAAAGACCTTTGCAGCCGAAGTGGGTCTACTGAACGATGCCTCCGTTGATGTCTCTCTGGCCAATGGAAAACTTATCGTCGTCCCCCTTGAAAAACCCAATGTGACCCTAAAAAAACTCTTGGCGCAAATAACCGCAGATAATCTTCATCACGAGGTTGACAGCGGTCCTGCCGTTGGGATAGAAGTATGGTAGACCCAAAACCCTATGTACCCAAACGGGGTGATGTGGTTTGGATTTCTTTGAATCCTCAAGCAGGTCATGAACAATCAGGTCGCCGCCCGGCAGTTATCCTTTCGCCTCAACCCTATAACGATAAAGTCGGTTTGGCTCTTGTGTGTCCTATAACTAATCAAGTCAAAGGATATCCATTCGAAGTTCTTATACCCTCAGACCAATCTGTAACGGGAGCAGTTTTAGCGGACCAGGTGAAAAGTTTGGATTGGCGGACCAGAAAAGCTGAGTTAATTTGCGCATTACCTCCCAGGACGATAGCTGAAGTATTGCAGAAGATCGGTTTGTTGCTGTCACGATAGCGTTCGGAATTCATTTTATGAAGAAGGCGGTCTTAAATAAAACTTCGGCTAAGGATGAAATGAGAGCAGAATATGATTTTTCCAGCATGAAGGGGGCTGTGCGGGGTAAATACTGTAAAGCATATAGCGCAGGTCACAAAATGGTGATTCATAACGAAGAGGGAACTACCACTGTCCAACATTTTAAACTTGAAGAAGGGGCAGTCCTGCTTGCGCCGGATGTCAGAAAATATTTTACAGACTCTGAATCAGTCAATAAAGCGCTCCGGTCGCTAATTGCGATTATCCCGACAAAAAAGCGAAAGACTGCTCACACAAAGTAATGGCCGTCGGATGCGCTGGTTAAAGTGAATGGCTAAAGCGGCAGGTGGCATCCTGAGAAGCATCTCTTGTTTGTGAAGTAGTAAAGTCGCAGGCGAGTCACAGGAAAAGCATATAGTATTAGGTGCAAGCATATATCTGTATATACCGGCATATAATATTATATGCTTTTTCCGTCCCATCAATATTAGTCCCTTACTACTCATGAGGAAACTTTAAATGGAATCAAAATGGAAAGATATCCTAGTCATGCAAACTATCAAGGAGTGGCACGTAGATTTATTGCTTTTAATGCTGATTCATGGCTCAAAGACTTTTCGTTCATTTCTTGTTGCACGATTAAAAATACCTGCTAATCCCGACCATGATTTTATTACTGCCTCGCATTCTGTTAGAGATTGGGAAAATAGAGAGTCAGACTTGGAAGTTTTCTTTAAACTTAAAAATGGGAATAAATTCGCCATTTTAATCGAGGATAAGATTGATGCTCAATTTTCAGGCGATCAAGACAAAAGATATCGCCGCCGCATTGAAGAAGGCGTCCAATCAGGCTTGTGGACCAAGGCAATAACTTGTCTCATAGCACCCGACTCGTATCTTTCAGGAACAACCGATAGTGACTGGGATTATCGTTTGCCAATTGAAGATGTCGTGTCGTGGCTAAAAACTCATAAGGATGAAGATCCTTATCTGTCTTGCTTTGTTCACATTCTCGAAACAGCGGTAAAGAAGAAAGACAGCATCCAAGCAGTCAAGGAAATATCTGATCAAGTGACCCTCTTTTTTAAGAGTTATTATACTCACTGTGAGAAACTTTATCCTGAAGCTTCAATGTTCCCCCGGACTGAAAACAGGACGCTGAATTCCTACAACTGGCCATGGTTTGGCTATAAATCCGTTCCCAGTAATCAAGGCATTCAAATTTACCATAAGACGGTGTCGAGTAAGGGTTCATGGGTAGAAATGCGCATTATGTATTGTGCAGCCGAGCACTTCATCGAAACTGTTAAAAAAAGCCCCCATTATAAGAAATTAAAAGAAGATATTCCCGATATAATAATAGAACAAAGAAAACAATCAAAGAAGGCCCCGAGCGTATATCTCAAAGTTAAAGTCAATCCTGTCGATATTCGGGTGGGCTTTAAGGAGCAGGTTGCAGATATTGATGACGCTCTAAAAAAGGCAGTAGCAATTGTTCGATTTTACAAAAACGAAAGAGTTGCAGTGGATAAAATGATAAATTCAGCTCTATAAATTAATACAAATAGTTGGTGGAGTGCTGACTAACAAGTCGTTCGAGTCCCGCGCTCTACGGCGCGGGGCACAACTCGTCGTTCTTTTTAGAATCATCGGCAGCGTAGCCACGGCTCCAGGTAACGCGCTAGCGCAGAAGTTCGGACAAGCAGGAACGCTTGCAGGAAAAACGAAGTCGGAGATTATCGCATTGGTTGGTCCTCGTGTATACTAAAATCTGAGCTGATATGATACCATCGCAATAACTTAAAGGGGGCTTACATTAATGAGGGGAAATATCGGATTGTTGCTTGTTGTGCCTTTGCTTGCACTCACCGTTGCCGTTGTCAATTGCGGAGGTGGTGGAGGGGGCACTGGAGATACACATGTAGTGAAAACATCTGTACTTGATGGTTCATGGGTGCATAGCCCAACTGAAAGCGAGGTAAATGGCATGATTGACATATACAATAGTTGTTTACTAAGTACAGTCCTTTTTAATGATGGGAATTTCCACGCCACTGAAGCCTCGTATACTACTTGTGTTTCAACAGACCCTGATTATTTGCAATGTTTGATGAATCCAAATAACTGGTCATCTGGTAGGTATAGAGATGGTCAATTCACAATTACAGGTAATACACTAACTATAAACAATGTTATCTACAATGGCGACTCGACAATGGGCAATCACACGTGCGCATGTAACATAACGGTTAGCAATGATACTTTAGTTTTTACGAATAGTAGTGGTAGGGCAACGTACTTCAAGCAGTAATTGATAAGTCCGTTAATAGTTGAGAATTGACTTCAATCATTCATTTTAGAACCTATCTCATAATTAAAACAGGATAGCAATGCAGGCATTTCGGTTGGGCCATACAGGGCGTTGGCCTGTCAATCCCTGAACGGAGGACAAAGTTGTGGTATTGACACCAGATGAGAAGTGGATCCGAGGCTGTTTGGAGCAACTGAGAAGGCAACTTTGTGCGGGCAATAACTCAAAGATACTATGCTGGGTGATACCTGGCGTGCTAGCTTGTTCACAGCGCCCCCTTCGGGATCATCCAGTCTACTCGCCATGTAGCAGTGGATTTCGTCCACAGCCGCTTCCACCCGAAGCAAGCACTCTGGTGGTTGAGTGGGTCCAGAAGATTTTGGATGCCGGAATTAAATCCGTGATTTGCCTCTTAGAGCCTGCTCAACTCAAGAAATATTACGTCCAAGGCGGTCTTAATTTGCCAAGTGGCGGACTACTCGAGTATTACCAGCATCGCGGTCTTGATGTTAGACATGTACCAACGACCGATTATCAACGTCCGAGTGCAGTTGTTATGCAGTTGGTTCTCACTGCGTTCGATCTGCTTCCACAGCCAGTGCTACTGCATTGCAGTGCCGCGATTGATCGCACAACACCGGTTGCAGCGTTCCTTTTCAAAGAACGGGGTAGTACCTGAAATGGCAGGCTGACTATCACGGCTCTGGATTCGCCTATTTTTAGCTAGTTGAGGTAGGGAAGAACTAAGTGAAACCAAATAGTTTCTAACCATTCGGCTCGAGAGGGTCGCGAAAACCGCGAATCGAAACGGACTTGACCCCTGCGGGGTCAGCCGCTCATTCGCCCCATTAGCTTCATTGCAAGCCAGCAAACCAAACGAACAAAGGAATCTTCTATTATGACCATTATGCATCTTTTCCGCACCCCGGCGCTCTCCGCCTACCAGACCACCGGCCTCTTGACAACTGCTCAGCAAAAAGTTTCTACCGCTATCCTGAAGATCGTGACGGAATTCTGTTTTAACGTTGCCGCAGAAAGCCCGCTTACGCCTGACGAGATGCGGCTGCTGCGCTGGCTCCTTACTGAGACATTCGAACCGCAGAACTTTTCGGATACTTCCTTTCTCAATCCGAAATCCGCAATCCGAAATCAGCAATTGATCCTCGAGGTTGGTCCTCGCATGAACTTCACCACTGCCTGGTCCTCCAATGCGGTGTCGGTCTGCCAAGCCTGCGGCATAAATAAGATCACGCGCATCGAGCGCTCAAGGCGTTACCGGCTCAACCTTGCGCCGAACGCTTCTCTTACCAAAGATCAGGAGAAGGCCTTCCTCGCGCTGGTGCACGACCGCATGACCGAGTGCCCTTATCCCAAACCGCTCGAAACCTTCGAGACCGGCATCAAGCCCGAACCGGTGCGGATCATTCCTCTGATGGAAGAGGGAAGGCCTGCGCTCGAGAAGATAAACCGCGAAATGGGTCTAGGTTTGGATGACTGGGACCTGGACTATTACACGAACCTCTTTGTGAAGGACATCAAACGGAACCCGACGAACGTCGAGTGCTTCGACCTTTCGCAGTCGAACAGTGAACACTCGCGCCACTGGTTCTTCCGCGGCAAGCTCGTTGTCGGCGGCAAGGAAGTTTCCGGGAACCTGATGAAGATCGTGAAGGCGACCTACGACGCGAACCCGAACAACAGCGTCATTGCTTTCAGCGACAATTCCAGCGCCATCACGGGCTACGACATCACCACCATCATCCCCGAGACCATCGGCAAGCCGTCACCTTTCCGCCAGACAAAGCGGAAGTACCATGTCATCCTGACGGCGGAAACGCACAACTTCCCGTCAGGCGTTGCGCCGTTCCCTGGCGCCGAGACCGGTACGGGCGGACGCATCCGCGACGTGCAGGCTACCGGCACCGGCGGCCTCGTGGTGGCGGGTACGGCTGCCTACTGCGTGGGCAACCTGCGCATCCCGGGGTACGAGCTTCCCTGGGAAGATGCGACATATGCTTATCCGAATAATCTTGCCTCGCCGCTCCAGATCGAAGTCGAGGCGAGCAACGGCGCATCGGACTACGGCAACAAGTTCGGCGAACCGGTCATCCAGGGCTTCACGCGCTCCTTCGGCCTCCGGCTTCCTGACGGTGAGCGGCGGGAATGGCTCAAGCCGATTATGTTTTCCGCAGGCGTGGGCCAGATGGACGCCCGACATACTCAAAAGACCGAGGCGCAGAAGGGCATGCTCGTGGTGAAGGTCGGCGGCCCGGCCTACCGCATCGGCATGGGCGGTGGAGCAGCCTCGTCCATGATCCAGGGCGAGAACGTAGCAGAATTGGATTTCAATGCAGTGCAGCGCGGCGACGCTGAGATGGAACAGAAGATGAACCGCGTGATCCGCGCCTGCGTGGAGCTGGGGGAGAAGAACCCGATCCAGAGCATCCACGACCAGGGCGCCGGCGGCAACTGCAACGTGGTAAAAGAGATCGTGCATCCGGCAGGGGCCAAGATCGAGATCAGGAAGATCATTGTGGGCGATGCGACGCTTTCGGTGCTCGAGATCTGGGGTGCCGAGTATCAGGAGCAGAACGCGCTGCTGCTTAAAGCCGAAGATGAAAAGCTCTTCCGTTCGCTCTGCGAGCGCGAGAAGATTCCTGTTGCCATCATTGGCACGGTCACCGGCAACGGTTATATTGTTCTGTATGACGAGCGTGATAAATCCACGCCCGAGAACCTTGAGCTTGCCAAGGTGCTTGGGGACATGCCGCAGAAGGTGTTCACGCTCGACCGGATAAAGACAACGCTTAAGCCGCTGGAGCTTCCAAAAGACCTGACAGTACGCCAGGCGCTGGACCGCGTGCTTAGGCTCGTGTCGGTCGGGTCCAAACGGTTCCTCACGAACAAAGTAGACCGCTCGGTCACGGGCCTGATCGCGCGCCAGCAGTGTTGCGGTCCGCTGCAACTTACGGTCTCAGACGTGGCGGTGATCGCCCAGTCGCACTTCGGCCTGACCGGCGCTGCCATCTCCATCGGCGAGCAGCCGGTGAAGGAGCTTATCGATCCTGCTGCCATGGCACGAATGAGCGTGGGTGAAGCGCTCACAAACATTGTATGGGCAAAGGTCTCGGGCCTGGGCGATATCCGCTGCTCTGCCAACTGGATGTGGGCGCCCAAACTCCCCGGCGAAGGTTCACGGTTGTATGACGCTGCTATCGCAATGCGCGATGTGATGATCGAGTTCGGCATGGCAGTGGACGGCGGCAAGGACAGCCTGTCCATGGCAGCAAAAGTGACGAATCCTGATGGAACGCACGAGACCGTGAAATCTCCGGGAACGCTCGTGATCTCCGCCTACGTCACCTGCCCGGACATCACGAAGACAATAACGCCGGACATCAAGATGCCGGGCAAAAGCAAGCTGCTCTTTATCGATCTCGGCAATGGCCAGAACCGCCTCGGCGGGTCAGCCCTTGCGCAGGTCTTTGGTCAGGTCGGGGACAAGTCCCCCGATCTCGACGACCCGCAGCTTTTCGCGAGGACGTTCAATGCTCTGCAGCAGCTTGTGTCCGATGAGCTCATCCTTTCCGGCCATGACCGCTCCGACGGCGGACTGGCAACCACGCTGCTCGAAATGGCCTTTTCCGGAAACTGCGGCATCGAGATCGATCTCGGAAAACAGACTGACACCATAGCCGCGCTGTTCTCGGAAGAGCTCGGGCTTGTCATGGAATATCTCCCTTCCGAAGAAGCAAAGATCTTCTCGATCCTCGATAACGCTAACGTTCCCTATCAAGTCATTGGCAAAACCACGCGTGACCAAAAGATCGTCATTTCAATCCGCAATCCGCAATCCGCAATCCGCAATGTCTTAAGCGATTACACCGCCCTGCTCCGGGACATCTGGGAAGCAACAAGCCATCAGCTTGATCTCCTGCAGCGGAACCCCGACAACATCGAGGACGAGCGGAAGAACATCTATGACCGCAAAGGCCCTTCCTTTGTCGTGCCGTTCGTACCAAAACAAACAGCCGATGAGCTGTTCTGCAGAACGAACAAGCCCAAGGTCGCGGTCATCCGCGAAGAAGGAAGCAATGGCGACCGCGAGATGGTATCGGCCTTCTTCATGGCCGGATTCGAGCCCTGGGATGTGACCGTTACCGATCTGATCGAAGGCCGCATCACGCTGGACCAGTTCCGCGGAGTGGTCTTTGTGGGCGGGTTCAGCTACGCCGACGTGCTCGATTCCGCCAAAGGCTGGGCCGCCTCAATCCGGTTCAACAAAAAGGTCTGGGACCAGTTCGAAACATTCTATCATCGCACCGACACCTTCAGTCTGGGCGTATGCAACGGATGCCAGCTCATGGCGCTCCTGGGCTGGGTGCCCTGGCGCGGCATCGCCGACGAGCTCCAACCGCGCTTCATCCACAACAAATCGGGAAGGTTCGAATCGCGCTTCTCGACCGTGAAGATCGTGAAGAGCCCGTCCATCATGCTGTCCGGCATGGAGAACGCCGTGCTCGGCATCTGGGTGGCGCACGGCGAAGGCCTGGCCTACTTCCCGGACAAGAACATGTTCAAGGAATGCGAGCACGGCCTGGCGCCGATCAGATTTGTGAATGACGAATCAAGGATAACGCAAACGTATCCGTTCAATCCCAATGGCTCTCCTGCGGGCATTGCCGGCCTCTGCTCTCCTGACGGCCGACACCTCGCCATGATGCCGCATCCCGAGCGTACGGTGCTCAATTGGCAATGGGGTTGGATGCCGGAGGACCTGAAGAAATCCCTTGCCGCTTCTCCCTGGCTCAGGATGTTCCAAAATGCGCGCGAATGGTGCGAGAAATAGGAAGCGCAACAGCTGCCTGAATCACTATGTCAATATCAAAACGGACCTTTGACACTGATAACAGCTGATAAGAATCGGATAACGTCGGATTTTAAGCGCAATAAAATTCGTTATCCGCCCTTATCATACGTCAATCCGCTTCTTCCGTGTACAAAGGTTCTTTCAAGCATTATCATCACGAATGAACAATTTTTACTCGCTCCATAGTCATTCCTGCCCTTGCGCCGATCCTGTTTTTCAGCGTGGCTGCGAGCATTTCATGGCAACGGGAGAAGGTTTGAGCATGAGCAAAGCGAAGACCAGGGTTGATTATTGCGAAGAGTTCAACAGTGAAGAATAAACATCACGCCATGCAGTTTCCCTGCGAATTCCCGATCAAGGTCATGGGGCTGAACACGGAGACGTTCCAGGCAACAATACGCGTTATTCTCCGGAAACATGTTCATTCCGATGAGATCGCTTATTCCAGCCAGCCCAGCAGCGGAGACAAATACCTCTCTATTACCGCTACCTTTACTGCACAAAGCAAGGAACAGCTCGATGCCCTGTATCGGGAATTGAACGGCCACGAGCTTGTCTTAATGACGCTTTAGGCGGGCTTCATTTATCTTGACACAAAAAAAACTCAAGTATATATTTCACCAGACGCGGGAAGAATTGTTCCCGGTATTTTTTCCTCCGCGTTAAGCGATAAGGAGAACGTTGATTGACGACACGCCTTACAGAAACTCAGGTCGCAGAGGCCTGTAAGACTCTCTTCGGATCGGACATCATTGTTCGCAGGTCTTTTCTTCTGTACATTCAGCCGAGCGGCGCCAAGTCCGCCTATCGACGGAAAGCCAAAGAAACCCACCCTGATCTGTTTTCCGGCGCAGACCCCCTTCAGCAGAAAAAGCAGGCCATGCTGTTCATCGAGATCCTGAAGGCCTATGATGTCCTGAACGCTTTTTTCAAGCAGCGCGATGAGGGGTTGTGGAAGGAAGTGAAGAAGGCGGCAGCGCCCCGGCCGCAGCGAACAACAGCGAGGCGGGCAGAAGCGGCGCACAAGCCGCCGCCCAGGCCATCTGAAAAGGACACGCAGTTCTGGGGCGGCGGGGTCCCGTTCCGGCCGCTGGAGATCGGACGCTATCTCTATTACAGCAAGCGCATTTCCTACCAGGCGCTGATCGACGCTCTGGTCTGGCAGCGAAGCCAGCGGCCCATTATCGGCGATATCGCGCTCCGGTGGGGTTGGCTCACCGCAGGGGGCATTGATCAGATCACCCAGTCCAGCGGGTTGTCAGGCAGGTTCGGCGAGAAAGCCATGGGCCTCGGACTGCTCTCGCCTTTCCAGGTGAAAACGCTGCTGTTCTTTCAACGATCGCAGCAGGAGCGGCTGGGACAATACTTTGTCGTGCACCAACTGCTTAGCAAAGACAACCTGGAACGCTTTGTCGCAGACCTGCAGGAGCACAATGCGCGCGTTGTTGCGCGGTTCATGAGGACCGGCGAGCCCGAGCAGACCGCGAACGCATGATCTTTAACAAAGTCGGGTCTTCTGGGTTTGCTGTGGGTGTTAACACAGGTGATCAAGAAACAGCGGTTGTTTTTATGCACATCCCCTTCGCGGCCTTTACGACATTTTGGACCCGTCTAAGGCCACGTTCGCTCGACCGCGCAAACTCGGCCTTCGGCCTCAGACATGCGCGTTCGCCCTGCGGGACGCTCTCTTAGGCCAAGACGGGTGCCCCAAAATATCGTATGGCCGCTCCGTGGACGTGCGGGGTTGGGGTAAAGATTAGAATCGTACTGAAGCAAGGTTCCCCATGCGGAAATTTAGCCATGCGACCGAGTCCGAACGTTAAGCATTTCGGACTGTCTGAGGCCGCAGGCCGAGTTTCCGAAATGTAGTGAGGACGACCGAGCATGGCGTTAAGAGGTTCCGCCGGGCGCCCTTCTTTCGGTTACCTTTCTTGGGAGTGCAAGAAAGGTGACAGTAAAAGTGGTGATGTACTTCATTGTTACTCAAGCGCAACCACAAAACTTCCCGGATACCCGCGCTCCGAGAAGTTCTTCTCCGCCTCTTCCGCTGCGTTCAACGACGAGTACTTGCCTGCATAAACCCGGAAGAAAACGTCGCCATTCACGTTCGTCATGCGCACATCGGCAAACTTGTAGAGCTTTCGCATTTCTCCGGACAGCCGCTCAGCATTCGCCTGCTCCTTGAACGCCCCGACCTGCACCGTGTAGTCGCCTGCATCGTAGGTTGCCGGCTCCTTATACCGCTCCTTGCCGCCACCGTTGTCCTGCCGGTATCCCAGGGCCTCGATCTTAACCCGCGCGGTGCCGGCCGTATCGACCCCGAGCTCCTTCGCTGCTGCAAAGGAAAGGTCGAGAATGCGGCCCTTGACAAAGGGGCCGCGGTCGTTCACGCGCACCGTTGCTTCCCGCCTGTTCTCCCGGTTATAGACCTTAAGGTACACGCCGAGCGGAAGGGTCTTATGCGCCGCGGTCATGGCGTGCATATCGTAGATCTCGCCGTTGCTCGTTTTCTTGCCGTGAAAGTCCTTGCCGTACCAGCTCGCGACGCCGGTCTGCACAAACCCCTCGTGGCTCCGGAGCGGCTCATAGCGTTGACCGTACACGGTGTAGGGGCGCTGCGACGCCTTGATCCGCTTGCCGTCCGGTCCGAGCGTGTTTTCGACAGTGGATTTTTTTGTACCGCAGCCTGAAAGAGCAAGGAAACAGCAGAAAAAAAGAAAAGAACGTCTGAATATTTGCATCGCGCCCCCAGTGAGTTGAGCTGCTCTTCCCGAAAAAACCAGTTCCGCTTCAGAGAAGAGTGATGGTATAATACGGATTATCGCAAACAAGGGCAACAATAAATATCGTACCAAAAAGGAGCGGCCTTGATCAAACATCTGGTGATGTGGAAACTGAAAGACGTTGCCGAAGGCGCAACGAAAGAACAGAATGCCCGAAAAATGAAAACCGACCTTGAGGCGCTCAAACAGACGATTCCCCAAATACGGCACCTTGAGGTCGGCCGGAACTTCCTTCCGTCCGACTTTTCCTACGATGTTGCGCTCTACTCGGAATTCGAGACCGAAGAGGACCTTGCGCTGTACCAGAAGCATCCCGAGCATCGCCGCATCGGCGCATTCGTTGAAAAGATCCGGGAGAGCCGCGTCGTAGTGGATTACAAAACGAAGTAACCCGACAACGCAGTGCGCTAGTGTCTCCCCTCCCTTCCATGGGAGGGGATTAAGGGGAGGGTGAAGTATCCGGCGTTCGTGCCCATCACCCTCACCTAACCTCTCCCATCAAGGGAGAGGGATCTGCAAGGAGAACCAGAGAGTCGCATGGCAACAACAAAAAAAGATCTCGTGGTCAACGCAGCAGAGGCAGGCCAGCGGATAGACGCTTTCATTGCGCACGGTACCGGCATGTCCCGCTCGCGTGCAGCCGTCCTCGTGGAAGCCGGCCTCGTCCTGGTCAATGGCAAGTGCGTAAAGCCCTCGGCTAAACTGCGGCTGGGAGACGAGGTCTCCATAAATCTTCCCGAGCCTTCGCCTGACGATACGCTCATACCCGAGAACATTCCGCTCCGGATCCTTTTCAAAGATGAGCATCTGGTCGTCATCGATAAACCAGCAGGCCTCGTCGTCTATCCGGCAGCCGGGCATCGAAGCGGAACGCTCATGAACGCACTACGCTCTATGGTGGGTCCGCTGTCCGCCCCAGGGGGGCCCTTGAGACCCGGCGTGGTCCATCGTCTTGACAAGGACACTTCAGGCGTCATGGTGGTCGCGCTGGATGACGCGTCCTATTATTCGCTGGTGGAGCAGTTCCGGGCGCGGACGATCCAGCGGGAATACCGCGCCCTGGTATTCGGCTGTCCGCGCGCAGATGAAGGGGAGATCGATGCGCAGATCGGACGCTCAACTGCTGACCGGAAAAAAATGTCCGTTCGCAGCAATCGCGGCAAAGAGGCACGGACTTCCTGGAAGCTCCTCAGGAAATTGAACGGAGCGGCCTTCGTCAGCGCAAAGCTCGGAACAGGAAGAACGCACCAGATCCGGGTGCATTTTCTCTCCCTGGGCCACCCCGTGCTGGGCGACCGGACCTACGGAGAAAAAACCGCGATCACCCACAGCGGCAAACGGATCACCTTCCCGCGCCAGATGCTTCACGCCGCCACCCTGGGCTTTCTGCATCCGGTGAGCAATGAATGGATAAGTTTTGAGTCCCCCCTGCCAGCCGACCTGGAAAAGGCGCTTATGGAGCTTGGCGGGTGAGACGCGCAGCGCCTCCGGGGCTATCTCTTTACGATGAAGTCAAGCAGTTCAGAGACGCAATAAAAGAATCTTCAGAAAAGCAACGCCAGGCCGGAGGGCTGCATGTTTAACACAATGTCTTTGCAGTTGCGGTTTGCATTGATGCTGACCGTGATCTTCTTTGTATCGCTTCCCCTCGTTGGAGCAGCTGCATACTATGTGCTTCAGAAAAACATCAACGAGGACGTTTTCGAGCAGGCTGAATTCTTTTTGAACACCATGGAGAGCGTGCGGCAGCAGGTCGGCAAGGTCATGCGGCCGGCGGTCCAGAACTACATGGGGACCCGATTTGATGCACGGTTCATGTCCACCTCTTTTGCGGCACGCGGGGTGGCGGAGCGGCTAAACAAAAAATTTCCCGACTATTCCTTCCGGCATATTTCTCTGAATCCGCGCAATCCCGTAAATCAGGCGGATTCCTTCGAAAAGGACATTATTCTGTTCTTTTCTGAAAACAGGGACATCAAGGAGACCAAGGGATTCATCAAGAGGGACAAATCGGAATTTTTCTATGTTGCCAAGCCGGTCGTAACGGAAAGTTCCTGCATGCAGTGCCACAGCCTCCCCGGCAATGCTCCCCGCGAAATTATCTCGGTCTACGGCCCCACCGCTGCGTTCGGGTGGCAGCCGGACCAGGTCGTCGCAGCCCTGATCGTGTATGTCCCCACGAAGCTCGCCAAAACCCATGCCTTCAAGGCCCTCCTGACCTTTATGCTTTTGTATGCCGCGGTTTTCCTGGTGATCTTATACATCATTGACCGGGCAATCGTCAGTGCGGTCATCAAACCGATTAAAAAACTGACCGAGGCCGCGGAAGAGCTCAGAAAGTATTCCTCAAACGACCAGTCGCCCTTCTCATAACAATACAAAGACGTGCCATGGAATTATTGAGCTCCGTTCAGTTTGCAGGCCGGGTAAAGTCGCTTCGCTTTATCCGACCTGCCGCATGGCAGCGGAGACCGAAGAGAGCGCTCCCGATCCGAAGCGCCGCAACACCCGATCTTCAAACGGACTTCTGCATTAAACCCCTTGACAACCTGCACCCGGTATAGGTATATATAGTCTGCTTCAAAAGCACAACAACTCAGAACGAGGTGACGGCATGGCTGTAGAAAAAATGGAGTTCAAGACCGAAGTAAAAGAACTGCTGGACCTTATGATCCACTCGCTCTATTCCCATAAGGAGATCTTCCTGCGGGAGCTCATCTCCAATGCCTCCGACGCCATCGACAAGGCGCGGTATGAATCGCTCACTAACAAGGAGATCTTCGGGAACACGGGCGAATGGAAGATCAAGATCATCGTGGACAAGGCGGCCGGCACCCTCACGGTGAGCGACAACGGCATGGGCATGACCCATGACGAGGTGATCGCCGAGCTGGGCACGATCGCGCACTCAGGCACCAAGGACTTTCTGCATGCGCTCAAGGGCAGGGAGCTGAAGGACGCGCCCGAGCTGATCGGGCAGTTCGGCGTGGGTTTCTATTCCTCCTTTATGGTGGCCGACAAGGTGACGGTCCTTACGCGCAAAGCGACCGAGAAGACGAAGAAGGCGGTGAAATGGGAGTCCACGGCAGACGGATCGTTCACCATCGACGAGACGGAAAAGGATTGGGCCGGAACAGATGTGGTCCTGCACCTCAAGGCAGAGGACAAGAACTATCTGAACGAGTGGGAGATCAAAACGATCATCCGTAAATACTCGGACTATATCGAGCATCCCGTGGTCATGGACATCGAGCAAGAAAAGGAAGATCCAACGGACAAGGACAAGAAGATCAAGGTCACTGAAGAAGAGACCATGAACGCGGGCAAGGCCATCTGGCTGAAGGACCCGGCAGAGGTCAAGGCCGATGAGTACAACGAGTTCTATAAGCACATCTCGCACGATTTCGGCGACCCGGCAAAGGTCGTTCATTTCCGCGCCGAAGGCACGTCGGAGTTCACGGCGCTGCTCTATGTCCCGTCCAAGGCGCCCTACGGGATCCTGTACAAGGATTACAAGATCGGGCCGACCCTGTACGTCAAACGGGTCCAGATCATGGACCACTGCGAGCAGCTCATTCCCGAGTATCTCCGCTTTGTGAAGGGCGTGGTGGACTCATCGGACCTTCCGCTGAACGTATCGCGCGAGATCCTGCAGAACAACAAGCACGTGGAGGTCATTAAACGGAACATCGTGAAAAAGGTCCTGGACACCCTGGCGGACATGAAGAAGAACGATGCTGACGCCTATCGCAACTTCCACACGGAGTTCGGCAGGGTCCTGAAGGAAGGCATCCATTTCGATCATTCACGCAAAGAACAGATCGCGGACCTGCTGCTCTTCCCGTCGGTCAAGACCGAAGCGGGAAAGTTCACCACCTTTGATGACTATGTAAAGAACATGCCGCTGGCGCAGACCGAGATCTATTACATCACGGGCAAGGCCGACGAGAACGTGCTGCATTCGCCCTACCTCGAAGCGTTCCGCGGGAAGGGCTATGATGTTCTGATCATGACCGATGACATCGACGATATCATCATGAGCGGTCTCCACGAGTACAAGGGCAAGAAGATCAAGTCCGTGATCAAGGGCGACATCAGCCTCGACAAGACCGAGCAGGCAGAGAAGGAAAAGTCGAAGGAGAAGTTCGAGAAGCTTATCGCCAGGATGAAGGAGCAGTTGAAGAACGAGGTAAAGGACGTGCGTCTTTCCGGCAGGCTCACGGACTCCGCCTGCTGCCTCGTCGCCGACGAAGGCGGGCTCGATCCGCAGATGGAAAAAATGCTGCGGGCCATGGGGCAGGATGTTCCGCCCAGCAAGCGGGTGCTGGAAATAAACCCTGCTCACGGCGTTTTCGAAGTAATGAACCGGTTCCTGGAAAAAGGCGGGCAGGACGACCTCATACAGGAATACACGGACCTGCTGTACAACCAGGCGCTGCTGCTCGAAGGGTCAAAGCTCAAGGACCCGGCGGGTTTTGCAAAAGCAATAGCAAAGCTGATGCTCGATAATGTGACGCGGTAAGAACCGGGAACTAAAAAGGAACCTTTGACACGGAAGGAGCGGATGAACAGCCGATAAAAGCGGATACGATCTAACAGGTTGTTGAAAAAGTCGTAATATCACAGGATTTGTCATCCGCCCTTATCCGGTTTTCATCCGACGTTATCCGTGTCCAGTGTTATTGACGTTGGATTCAAAAGCACCTTTTCGCTACCACAATGCGGGAGGTGTTTTTTTGTGCTATTAGGCAGGGCAGGCTGAAGGTAGAAGGTCGAAGACGGGTTAAATAACATTCAGTCTTCAGTCGCACCACCTGAATCGTCCGCTATAATAAAGACAGCAGCATTGAGGTCCCATGCCGATCATTCAGAATTCACGTTACCGTCCCCCCCGGTTCTTCAGCAACGGCCATCTGCAGACGATCTATCCGTCGGTGATGCGAAGGCTGGAGCACGGCTTTTATGACCGGGAGCGTATTGAAACGATCGACGATGACTTCCTCGACATTGACTGGGCCCGGGGCGGAAACAACCGGGTGGCGGTGTTGTCCCACGGGCTGGAAGGCAATTCCCATCGCCCCTATATGGTGGGAATGGCGAAGATGCTGAACAGGCACGGATGGGACGTTGCAGCTTGGAATTACCGCTCCTGCTCGGGGGAGATGAACCGCCAGGTGCGCTTTTATCACAACGGGTCGATCGACGACCTGGACCGGGTGGTCGAACAGGTGCTCAGTTCGGGCGCTTATCAAAGCCTGGCGCTCATAGGGTTCAGCCTCGGCGGCAACCTTACGCTGCTCTATCTGGGCAGCCAGGCACATACGCTGGACAGCCGGATCCGGAAAGCGATCGCCTTCTCCGCCCCCTGCAATCTGCGCTCAAGCGCGAACGAACTGGCACGGCCGGTAAACAGGCTGTACCTGAAACAGTTCCTGGACTCGCTCCATGCAAAGATCAGAATAAAACAAGCCATGCTGCCGGGCCTGATCAACGACGATGATTTTCAGCACGTAAAGAACTTCAAGGATTTTGACGACCGCTATACAGCTCCGATCCATGGATTCAAGGATGCCGAGGACTACTGGAGCAAATGCAGCAGCGGCCAGTTCCTGCCGATGATCACCATCCCGACGCTTATCGTGAACGCCATGGACGATCCCTTTCTGGCCGATGGGTGCTACCCCGTGCAGGAAGCATCCCGCAGCACGTACGTGCATCTCGAAACACCGGCATCGGGCGGCCACCTCGGCTTTGTCCAGTTCAATGAAGAGCATTGCTACTGGTCCGAAGAGCGGGCCATGGAATTTTTGCAGCGCGATGATACCGCGTGATGAGGGGCGGGTTATACCCGCCCTTATGAGATCAGAAAGACGGTAAACCATGATCCCTGAGTTCTGTGTCATCCTCCCCCCCTGGGTCGAGCAATTCATGAAGACAGCGCCCTCTCTGTTCCGGGACGTGGAAGAGCGGATGCGCTTCGTCATCGCCCTGGCCCGTGAGAACGTGCGGCAGGGGACCGGCGGACCTTTCGCAGCGGCTGTCTTTGACAAGGCGGGCGGCCTCGTTGCTCCGGGGATCAACCTGGTGACCTCCGCAAATTGTTCCGTGCTGCACGCCGAGATCGTAGCACTTATGCTTGCTCAAAAATCTCTTGCCCGGTACGACCTGAGCGACGGAGGCAGGCAGCGCTTTGAACTTGTTGCAACCACGGAACCTTGCGCCATGTGCTTTGGGGCCGTGCCGTGGTCGGGTGTGCAGCAACTGGTCTGCGGAGCGCGGGACGAGGATGCGCGGGCCATTGGTTTTGACGAAGGGCCCAAACTGACCGACTGGGTGGGTGCGTTGAACAGCCGCGGCATAGCAGTGCAGCGCGATGTGCTCCGGGAGGAAGCAGCTATTGTGCTTCGGGAATACGTTGCTGCAGGCGGGGTGGTCTATAATGCCGGCCGCCCGGGCGGGCTACAACAAAAGTAGCGGAAGGGCCACGATGCAACCAGAGCAGAATGACGTTTCCCGGGCGGTCCTTTCAGTGCCTTGCCAGTACCTTTGCCAGCAGGGTTCTCAGGTCGTGCAGGTTGAACGGTTTCTGAAGGAAGCCCGCAAATCCCTGCTCTGAGAAGCGCGACGACAGCTCCTGCTCGCTGTACCCGCTGGAAAGCACGACCTTCACCTCAGGCCTGACCCGGATCATCTCGCGGGCCGCAGTGCTGCCGTCCATGCGGGGCATGGTGAGGTCCATCAGGACCAGGTCGATCTTTTCCGTTCCCTCCCGAAGGATCCGTATGGCATCCTCTCCGTCGACGGCGGTGATGGCGCGGCAGCCGAATTCTTCTATCATCGCCGTGCAGACCTCACGGACCACCTCCTCGTCATCCACCAGCAGGACGGTGCCGGACAATGGGGCGAGGTTTTGCATCTGCCCGGATTCCCGTGTTCCCGGCACAAGGCCTTGTTCCGCCTCCGCCAGGTCCGCCAGGGGGAGCAATACCCGCATCGTCGTCCCTTTGCCCTCGGCGCTTTCCACCATGATGGCGCCGTTGTGCCCCTTGACAATGCCGAGCACGGAGGACATGCCGAGCCCGCGGCCCGTGAACTTCGTTGAGAAGAAGGGATCGAACAGCCGCTGGACCGTTTCCCTGCTCATGCCGCATCCCGAATCAACGACCTCGAGCAGAGCGAACCGCCCGGGTGAAGGTTTGTCCTCGAGCCGGCTCGCCTGCAGGCAGGCCGCGTCGCATTCCTGCACGCTGGTCGAGAGGGTGATGACGCCGGGTCGGTCGCCGATGGCCTCGGACGCATTGATGATCAGGTTCATGATCACCTGCTGGAGCTGTGACGCATCAGCTTTGACGGGCGGAATGTCCTGGCCGAGCTGGAGGTTGAGCGTGACGGTCTTGGCTATGGCGGCCTTCAGCAAATGGGCATTCTCGGCAACCAGTTCGTTCATGTTCACGTTTTCCACGATGAACAGGCCTTTGCCTGAATAGGCCAGCATCTGGCTCGTGAGGTCTGCCGCGCGTTTGGATGCGCTCATGGCGGCCTCGATGCCGGGCCGTGCAGCGGAAAGCGGTGACAGCTTCATGAGGCTCATGTCAAGGTTGCCCAGGATGGCCATGAGCAGGTTGTTGAAGTCATGAGCAATGCCGCCCGCCAGCACGCCGAGGCTTTCGAGCTTCTGGGAATGCAGCAGGCGGCGTTCCAGTTCCAGCCGCTCCGTTTCTGCCTGCTTGCGTTCGGTGATATCGGTAATGATCCCGACCAGTCCGATGAGGCTCCCATCTGGTGCCTCGAGCCGCTTGCCCGAAAGATAGCCCCAGAAATCCGTGCCGTTCGTGCGAATAAAGTGACGTTCAGTCGACACGGACGTTATATCGCCCCTGATCAGCCGGCGCATACGGTCGTCGCCCGCTGCCTTTTCCGATTCGTGGAGGTGCGAGGGGTAGGAGGTGCCGATCAGCTCTTTCAGGGTTGTGCCGAACATCTCGGCCATCCGTTTGTTCGCGAAGCTGATCATTCCGTTCGGGTCGATCTGGAGTATCCCCGCCTGGGAGGTGTCGAAGATGACCCGCAGCCGCTCCTCGCTTTTTTGAAGCGCGTCCTCTGCCAGCCGGCGCCTGGTGATGTCATGATACATGGATTGGTAGGTGCCGTCCGGCATCTTCTTCGTATGCATCTCGATGGTCACGACCGTTCCGTCGGGCCGCAGGACATCCCGGATGCTTACGACCGTTTTGCCCTGCTGGAGCAGATCGAACCGGAGGGGCATATTTCTGAGGCTGTCGGGTTTGAAGATGGCGCGGATGTGTTTCCCGATAAGGTCCTCTTTGCTTCTTCCCGTGATCTCGAGGCTCCTGGAGTTTGCACCGATGATGATCCCTTCCGGAGAGCCGAGCAGGATCCCGCCCACCGCCAGCTCAATAAGCTCGCGGTAGCGCGTTTCACTTGCTTGCAGTTCTGCTTCCGCCTTCTTGCGGTCCGTGATATCGCGCATGACCTTGATGGCCCCGATGGTCGCGCCGTTGTCGTCACGCAGGGGCGAGGCGGCGATCTCAAAGGTTCGCGGAGCGCCCGCATTTTGCACGGTCCGTTCCAGGGTGGTGCCCTGGCCGGTCCTGAACAGCCGGGCTACGGGACACTCCGCAGGGTCAGGTCCCCCGGCGCTGTTCGCGACGCATACCGGCAAAAGACAGGTCTCGCCTATTCTGGTCATGAGCTCATAGCAGTGCAGTTCTTCCGCTCCGCGCATTGCATGGCAAGGTTTTCCGCCATGGCATGGTTGATCCGCACGACACGGTAGTTGCGGTCGATGATCATGATCAGGTCCGGGACCGCGTTGAACGTCATTTCCCATTCGTCCCGGGATTTTTTGAGCAGCTATCTGCTGAGCGCGTTCTTGATGGCGATGGCCGCAAGATTTCCCATGTTCTGAAACAAGATTGTTTCTTCGGAGGTGAAGATCTTTTTCTGCAGGGTATGGCCGATGAGCACGCCGAACACTTCGCCTTCGATCATCATGGGCACGCAGAGTGCTGACGTAATGTTGTTCCGGGTCACGACGGGCGGAACCTCGAACCGGGCCTCCGTTTTGAAATCAACGACCGCTGCCGGGCTTTTGGCATGGACCACGTGCGTGGACAATCCCTGTCCCTGGACCAGGCTGAACGTCCCGATCATGCTCTCAGGAAAACCGACGGTATCGCAGATCGTGAGCTGCTGTTTGTCATCGGCAAGCAGCATGAGCGTCGCGAAATCCAGGTCGAACTTCTCTTGCATGAACTGCACGATCATGCGATAGAGGCGTTTCGGGTCCGTGGTCGCGGTTATCCGGCTGGAGAACTGGTAGAGCAGTTCGATCTTTTTCACAGGCAATGGCATCCTTGCGAGAAGCCCTTATGAAGAAGGTCCTTCCGCGTTCCTCTTCCTCACCACCACAACAGTTTCGGCGGCCAGGTCACCCAGCCGCTGCCACTTGAGCGTTCCGGACAGGGAAACTGCCGCCACCAGATAATAAAAAAAGCTGTCAACGACGCGCAGCAGGTTCCGAAGAAAACCGGCGCCGAGCCCGCAGGGGGTGAAATCAGCCTTCAGGACCGTTATGCCGCACAGTTTCTTGCCCAGGGTCGTGCCGAGCAAACCTTCCAGCAGGGAGTGGTACAGGAAGCCGCCGATAAAATAGAACAACACCGTACTGAAGATCATGATGAAGAGGCGGACGGGATGGTGAGCAGCATCTTCCCTGGTCACGAACAGCGCGATCGCCAAAGCGGGCGGAAGCAGGAGGAACAGCTGGTCCAGGAAATAGGCTGCGAACCTGCGGAACAGGCTGGCAAACTCATACTCGGTTCCGTTCTCCGTCCAGGTGCGCTTCTTGAACCTGCGGATCAGAGCCGAAAAACCGAAGATGGCGAGGAAGACCGACAGGTTGGCGCAGACCGCGACAAGCCCCATGGTGCCCATGATGCGGGAGGGGTTGAACGGGCCGTCGAGACGGACCGGGTTGGCCAGTGTTCCGTTCTCGACCGTGTACAGGGTCGGGGAAAAAAGCTGCTGCAAAAAGAGCCAAGGCTTTCCCTGATGCAGGAATACGCTCCAGTTGACCGGGCCGGTCATGACCGGGAGCTGTGCGGGGCCGGACCAGGAGTTGTTCTCAAAAACATAATAGCTGAGTGTCCGGTCAGTGCCGTGCTGTTCGTCGTTAAAGAAATGGATTTGCTGCTCATCGGCGATCATGTGAAAGGACCCGGAAAAAGGAGCGATGGCTGCCGGCGCCCAGGCCGAGCCGTTCCAAATGGTCCAGGCAATGCGGTCGTGCGAGGACCAGAAAAGGCAGAGCGCTCCACGGTACCAGGCGAGCTCCATATGCTCGTAGGCCGGTCTTTGACGACCCGCGAGCAGTTCGTCCGGGAACGGGATGGTTGTTGCAATGCTGTCCCGGATCCGGGTGATACGGAACTTGTCTTCGATGCTGCTTAAGACGAACAATCCGGCTGGAGTGATAATTCCCCGGGGGCAGTTTCCGATGCCGTCGGTCCGCACCTCGCTCCAGCCCGTCCCGTCAAAAGTCCGGTACAATCCGCTGCTGAACAGAACGAGCCGGCCACCAGCGCCGGTCATGTTCGCAGCGGGGACCTCCTGCGGCTGCACCGCTTTTGTCCCTTCCAGAACAGAGAGAAAATATTTGGTCTCAGGCGGATTCTTATCCTTAAGGTCGATCTTGCTCAGGTCGACCTTCTGCGAAAGGAGGTATATATGGTTGTCGTCGGACAGGGCGCCCGTTGTCATGGATTGCATGGGCAACAGGTTAAACAACAGACCGGGCTTGAAGATCATGGCGATGAAGAACAGAACATAGAATGCGCCGAAAGCTCCCAGACCCAGGAGGCCCACAGTGATGGCGAGCTTTTTATTGGTCTGCTTATCTTTTTCCAGATCAGGCAGGGAAGGGTCTTCGTTCATGGTCGTCCTTTGGGGTCCTGCAACAGAATGTAACCGCGCCGCTTTCTTTGCGATGACAGTACCGCACCCACGGCGAAATTGCAAGAAATTCGAAAGGGTATTTTAAGGGTAATGGGCGGTAGCGCCCGGAGCGGGAAAAATAAGAACAGTACACGCCGGAAGCAACAGCTCTGTCCGCGGGATGATGCTGGTCATACTGATATGCATCATAACGCTTCTGTCTGAAAAGGCGGATACTGTATCCATCAACCGCTCGTGAGCACAGGCTGCGCGGATATCTGGTAGACTAATGCTATCCATATGAACAGGGAGGAACCATGGAACTGAGCGCAAAAACAAAGATCGACGACCTTTTGAAGGACTACCCGTTCCTGCTGGACTATCTTGTCAGCAGGTCAACCTCGTTCAGCCTGCTCAAGAACCCGGTCATGCGAAAGACCGTGGGAAAAATGGCGACCCTGGCGCAGGCCTCCGCACTCGGCGCCATACCGATCGAGACCCTGCTTGCCGGTCTTGCCGCGGAGATCAAAGCAAAGACGGGCTTAGAGGCCGTGGTCAACCTGGAGAGCGGCGGCGCCGTTGAGGCGCTGGCTGATGACAAGGCGCGACAGGCCGTGCTGAAAGGCATCATCCGGGACCTGCACAAAGGCGCTGACATGGCAGTGCTCAAGAAGCGCTTCCATGAGCTCATCAAGGACATCGACGCTTCCGAGATCGCCCATATGGAACAGCAGCTCATGAATGAAGGCATGCCGGAGAGCGAAGTGCGGCGGCTCTGCGACGTGCACGTGGAGGTGTTCAAAGAGTCTCTCTCCCAGCAGGATGTGCCCTCGCTGCCCCCGGGCCATCCCATCAACACCTTCATGCTCGAGAACCGGGCGGCCGAGGGGATCGTGCACGAGCTGGGCCACGTGGTTGCGAAGCTCAATGATACGTCCGACAAGGAATTCTTTACCCAGCACCAGCCGCAGCTCGCATCGCTTGTCGAAAAGCTGTCGCAGATCGATCTGCATTATCTGCGAAAAGAGAATCAGCTTTTTCCGATCCTGGAGAAGCACAGCATCACCGCTCCGTCGCAGGTCATGTGGGCGCTCCATGACGATATCCGCACGGCGCTCAAGTCGGCCCGTGCAGGGGTCCGCGATGCACTGGTGCCCGAAGTGTTCAACAGCATCAAGTACGCCATGAAGAGCATTGTGGACATGATCTATAAGGAAGAGCATATTCTCTTTCCCATGGCCAAGGACCTTCTGACCGACGAGGAATGGCTCGCGGTCAGGAGCGGCGAAGCCGAGGTGGGATATGCCTGGATCACGCCCGGCACGGGCTGGATGTCCGGCGCAACGCCTTCGGCTGCAGGCACGGCGACCCATCAGGACCTGCCGCTCGATACGGGTCATCTCTCGCTTACGCAGCTGAACCTGATGCTGAAGCACCTGCCCATCGATATTTCCTTCGTGAACGAGCAGGACGAGGTGCTCTATTATTCAGCGCTCAAAGAGCGGCTCTTTCCCCGGAGCCCCGGGGTGATCGGCAGAAAGGTTCAGAACTGCCATCCCCCGAAAAGCATGAACATGGTGCAGAAGATCCTGGACGAGTTCAAGGCCGGGAGGCGCGATACGGCGGATTTCTGGATCCAGATGAAAGGCAAATTCATCCTGATCCGCTACTTTGCCGTGCGCGATGACCAGGGCGTGTATCAGGGAACGCTTGAGGTAAGCCAGGACGTAACGGACATCAAAAAGCTTGAAGGGCAGAAGCGGCTGCTGGATTGGGATTAGGTAATGAAGCTTTATTACCACGGAACACACGGAATACACGGAAAAAGTTTTAAAAAAGGTATTGGTTTTTCGCGTGTTCAGTATATTCCGCGGTTAAAAGATTTTAAAATGATCCTTTCCAACAGGTTCTCATGAGATTATGAAAAACACGTTCCTCGTAACAGCAACCATGCTAGTTTTTCTCTGCGCGGCCCAACCCGCTCAAGCAGCCTGCACCGTCTGTCACAGTAAGAATCCGAAGATGGTCAGCATGCATAAGGCGCTTCAGTACAAGGACTGTTTCAAATGCCACGGCCCTGCCTCGGACCGGAAAAGGCCGAACGCCGGGGACGAGAAAACGATCGATCCGCTTTGCGCAGGTTGTCATGCATCAGAGTCCAGCACCGTCAGGGAGTGATCGTGCCGCCCGTATCACCGCATCGCCCCATCACTTCTTCTCCATCGGCCTCCCCTAAATACTGTCTCCAGAAACTTGCCTTTTGGCGCAGATTGTAGTACTTTCTAAGGAGAAGCACTGCTTCCGACCGCATTCGGCATGGTCTTTTGCATTCCATCGGAGCACGTTATGGCAGTACCTATCTCATTCAACAGAGTCGACCCGGGCCGCAGCAACCGTTTTTTGCTCATCGTGGACAGCGATGCCAATAATCTTTACTATACGTCCATACTCCTGCAGCGTTTTCAGTACCACATCTGTTCATCCAAAACCGCAGGCGAGGCCCGCGAAATGGCTGCCGTTGCCGTCCCTGCCCTTATTATCACTGCTCATCATCTCAGGGACGCAACCAGTCTTGAACTGATGGAGCAGCTGAACGAGGATCCCCGCCTCAGGCCGGTCCCGGTCATCGTTCTTACTCGGGAAGGCGACCTGTTCGGGGAGCGGCAGTGTCTTGACGCCGGGGCAGCGGCCTGCCTCACCACGCCGGTGCAGGCCGAAAGCCTGTTCCGCGCGGTCCAGGAAGCGATCGAACCCACGCCGCGTCAGAATATCCGCATCAGCACCAGGCTGCCGGTCATGGTGAACGACCAGCCGCTCAATTGCAATGAAGGAGAGTGCGCATCGGTCCTGTCCGAGCTCGGCATGTACATACGGACGCGTACACCCGCTGCCAAGAACACGCTGCTTTCCCTCCGGATCGCTTTGAAGGGCCGGTCCGTTTCCGCCCTGGCAGAGGTGCTGTACAGCCATACCTTCGGCGAAGGCCCCTTTGGCGAACCGGGTATGGCGCTCAAGTTCGTCCAGATCGCACCGCAGGACCAGGAGCAGCTGCGGCTGTTCATCAGGGATGAGGTTACCCGGGGGATCAAGCCGCTCTGAGGACGACAGCAAACTTATGACGAAGAACGAAAAGAGCAAGAACGAGGAAACGCACCGATTCGTGGTGGTGGTGGACAGCGACACCAACGATCTGGTCTATATCGCCATCCTGCTGCAGCGCTTTGAATTTCAGGTCTGTACCACCAGGTCCGCGGCCGAAGCCCTGGAAATGACCGCGGTCATACCGCCGGTGCTCGTGGTTACTTCGCAGGAAGTGGTGGACATGAGCGGCTACGACCTGGTCCTGCGGCTCAGACTCGACCCGCGGACCTCGGAGGTCCCGGTCATTGTTCTCACCGATGTCTGCGACCTGGTAATGGCGCAGCGGTTCCGCGAGGCAGGTGTCGCCGCCTGCCTTGATAAACCGGTGCCGGTCGAGACGTTTTACGCCGCGGTCCAGGCCGCGGTTTCCAAACCACGCAAGAACCTGCGCATTACGACGGAATTGCCGGTGACCGTGAATGGTGTCCTTCTGAGGAGCAGCGCGGGCGAGTGCGCCACGGTGATCTCGGAGCACGGCATATACATCCGCACCCTGAAGCCCGCTGCCAAAGGCACCCGGGTCGTCATCACGATCCTCATCAAGAACAAGATCGTCCCCGTGGAAACCGTGGTGCTCTATACCTATGGACACCTCCAGGGTCTTTTCAAAGAGCCGGGCATGGGGCTCGAGTTCGTCCGCATCAATTCCGAGGACCGCGAGCTGATCAGACAGTACATTCACGAGGAGATCACCCAGGGCGTGGCGCCGAGCAGCATCGGCCGCCGGACGGAGAGCGGCTCCGGGACATGAAAAGCCTCCTGGTTGCCTGTGCGATCATAGAACAGGACGGAAACGTGCTGGCTGCCCAGCGCAGCGAACGCATGAGCCTGCCGCTCAAGTGGGAGTTTCCCGGCGGCAAGATCAACGATCAGGAATCCCCCGAAGCATGCCTGGTGCGCGAGGTCATGGAAGAGCTCGGGCTCCTGGTGACCGTAGGAAGGGCGCTGCCGAACGCGAGCCATGCCTATAACGCTTTTTCCGTGACGCTTTTCCCGTTCCTCTGTACCATCGCCGCAGGAACCCTTACGCTGCATGAGCATAAGGCGGTCATGTGGCTTCCGCCCGACAGGCTGGCGTCGCTTGATTGGGCTGCGGCGGACCTTCCTATCATCACGGCATACCTGGAGCTCAGAGCAGCGAAGTAAAGAGTGATGTAACTATTCAGGTGGATAGACTGAAGGCTGAAGACTGAAGGTAAAAGATTAAAAGTGTGTTCAATCACACAAGGAAAGCCGAGCCAGAAAGGTCAGGCATCCCGTTTTACCTCCTTCAAACGTCAGTCTTACAACCTTCAACCTGATCCAGCACCTGCGGCGAAATGGAGCGCACACCATGCAAAAACTGTCAAAACAAGAAGTGCTTTTGCTCTCCTCCTCGACCGGGGACGCGTCGAACTGCGATCTTTCGGGCGTGCGGTTGAACAATCTCGAACTTCTCGGCATGTGCTTCGACGGGTCGGTGTTCACCGGAGCGGACCTGAGCAGCTCCAACCTGAGCGGGTCGAGTTTCCGGAACGCGGTTCTATCGGGAGGCAACCTGAGCAGTTCGAACTTTACGGGATGTTCCTTTGAGCATGCTCACCTCCAAAATGCCGATCTTACGTTCTCGACCTTTGTTGGCGCGGATTTCGGGAATGCCGATCTGCGGGATGCGAACTTTACGAACTCGAAGCTCTCATCCGCCCGGTTCGAGAACGCCAATCTTACTTCCGCGAACCTCCAGATGACCGACGCCGCCATGATCCGCTGCGCCGGAGCTGTGCTCAGAGCGGTGCATGCGCGCAGCGCGAGCATGATCGGCGCCGATCTTTCCCGGGCCGATCTGCAGGGCGCGAACCTGCACGGCACGGACCTGAGCAACGCCAGCCTGGCCTCGGCAGATCTGCGCGACGCGGACATCCTTGATGCCACGTTCACTGCCGCGGACCTGACCAACGCCGATATGCGCGGCGCGCGCTTTAAACGGACCGACCTGACCAGGGCGAAGTTCGAGGGGCTGCAGCATGATGATGCATTGGACGACCTGCTGTCCCGGTATCGTCGCCGATAGAATGGGGTGAGGTATAATTATCAACCTGTTATCCGACTCTTATCCTGTTTGATCAGTGTCAAAAGCCGTTTTTAGGTTTATCGGTCTTATCCGCGAGAATCTGCGTTCATCTGCGGCCAACTGCCGTTTTTAGGTTCACCGCCGAAGGAGAGAAGGATCATGGCCAGTATTGTTGCGAAGCGGCCTCTTGTGGGCGTGGCGGCAGGGATCATCTTTGCCGCATTGGGCTCGCTGCTGATCAGCGTTAACGGGACGCAGCAGGGCATTGCAGGCGTCTTGAGCGGCTTGTATACGGTGGCGGGTTATTTTATACTGCTGGTCGCGCTGCTGTCGATAGTTGCCGGCGTTGCGGGCCTGTGGAGTCTGTACCAATCGCGACGACCCCGATAGCAGGGTACAGGGTCCAGCAAGACATCAGACCCGGGAGCAGGGAAAAGAAAAAGCCTGAGAAGGAATTTCTCAGGCTTTTATAATGTGCTGTTGAGCTGCAACGAACAACGGCGTTTAGTTTGCCGATGCCATGAGCCGTTCCCTGTCCTGGAAAAGCACGTCGCACTTGTTGGTATAGAGCTTTTGCACAACTCCCTTGCCGAAGGTATCGTGGTTGACAATATCGCCCACGCGGTACTTTGAACCCATGCTGTAGGAATGTTCCTTGCCCCGCGCGCCGGCAATGCCGTTTTCCCACAGCGAAGCCGCGTTCTTTGCGCTGTCTTTTTTTGCCCTGGGCGCCCTGACCTTCGGAGGATCTGCAGGATTCCTGAACTTGTGCACACTGCCGCAGGTCTTGCACTTCACCTTGACGATCGCTTCTCCGTCCATGGCAACGATCGCATGGTCGAGATTCAATTTGCACTTGGTGCAGAGCGACGCAATATTTTCACCTGCCGAGTATTTTTCGAGCATAAACCCTCCTGTTGTAGCGTGGTATTTGTTCCTGATTCGTTCTGCAACGGTGAATTCGAGCGAGCTCGAATCTGCTTTTTTTCAGGACAGAAATCATCAGGAAAGCCCATTATACACCTATTTCAGTAAAATAGCTCTAACTCTTTTAAGCAACTCTGCAACCGTCGGAAGGGAAAGCGACAGAATTGTCGCACTGCTCAAAAAGCAGACAAGTAGCTGAAATATTAAGATTTACTGCATGCGAGGGCCGCGGAAAAGCAGCGGTCGGACCGAAGCAATGCCTGACAGGCGTGTCGTCGGGAAGAGAAGAAGGCGAAAAGGGATCCTGAGGGGCTCTAACCGCGGAGGACCATCTTCTGACCCTTAGCCGCAATCCGCAAGGAGACCTGTCCCGATCGCATCGGGAAATCCGCAATACGATAATAGGATCACTGTCCCAGGCTCAGCGCCTGTCCGATGGCAGGGATAAAATCCTTTTTTCGCGACATAACGCGCGGCACGGTGCAGGTATCGTTCACGACGGCCACGCCAAAGGCCTTCTCCACGATCCAGGCCTGGCCCCTGAGCAGGATGCGCTCCTGTCCTTTGCCGAGGGGGTTCAGCACCAGGAGCACCGTGAGGTCATAATTGTGCGCCACGCGCAGGCGCTCGAGCTCGGCCACGAGCTCCCGCTCCCGCAGGTCGATCTCGGCGCAGTCTAACGACATCATCTGGCTCACGCCGAGCTTCTTCCCGCCTATCAGAAATTCTTTAAAGTCCGCCGCGATCAGCTCCGCTGCGCTCCGGTCCTCGATGTTGATGCTCGCATGCAGAAGCTCGCGCGAATAGGACGGGATGTCGACGCCGGCGATCTCGGCCAGGCGCTTTGCGGCAACGTGGTCGCGCTCGGTCGTGGTCGAGAGCGTCAGGAGCAGCGTATCCGAAAGGATGCCCGACAGCAGGATGCCGGCGATCTCCTTCGGGATGTGCGTCTGGTACAGGAACATGATGCCGGCCACGACCGTGCAGGTGCTGCCGACCGGGTCGTTGTACACGTAGATGGGCGCGGTGGTGGAGATGTCGCCAACGCGGTGGTGGTCGATGATCTCCAGGATCTCGGCTTCCTCGATGCCGTCCACGGCCTGCGAAAGCTCATTATGGTCGACCAGAATTGCCAGCTTGCGCACCGGCTTCAAGAGGTCCGTCCGGGTGATGAAGCCGATCAAACGACGGTCGCTGTCCACGACGACCACGGAGCGGTAGTCCGACTCCACGATCTTGGCGCGCACGTCCGAGATGGGCGCATACATACCGACCGTGGGGCAGTTCGCGGTCATGATGGACGAGACCGGCTCCGACATGGTCATGAGCTGGACCGTGGCAAAAGCGGGAAGGGGGGACGACAGGAGCAGGACCTCTTTTTCCGCTGCCGCGGCGATCACCTCGTTCGTCAGAATAGCGCTGTCGGTCACGATCACGGCGGAACACCCGGACCGGATGAGCTCGAGCTGGACCTCGTTCTGGTCGCCCACGACCACCACGTCGCCCGGCCGCAGCCGGTTCAGCATGGTGCCGCGCTGCATGGCCGCGATAAAGACCCGGCCGGTGAGGACCGTGACCTGTTTCGCATTGCTGACAACACGGGCAGCCAGGGTCTTCACGAGGATGTCGAGCTCGATGGGCGCTTTCGCAAGGTCCGCGAAACCCACGCTGTCCATGTAGTGGCGGGCAATGTCCTTAAGCCCCACCACGCCGGCAAGCCTGCCGGATTCGTCCACCACGGGCACGGACCGCACGTTCTGGTCGCGCATCATGAGCGCCAGGGCCTGGATGGAGTCCGACGCATGCACGGCGATCGGCTTTTTGAGGTCAAGGTCGATGACCGTCGCGACCAGGCTGTCGATCTCGGCCGAAGAAGGCACGCCGAACCGCTCGAGCACAAAGCTGGTCTCGTGGTTCAGCTTGCCGGCCCGCGCCGGCGTGAAGACGTAGCGTTTGTCCGTAATGTTCTTAAAGTAGGCGTAGGCGATGGCCGAGCAGACCGAATCGGTGTCGGGCGTGGTGTGGCCGGTGACATACACATTTTTAACGCGGTTGGGGCTCATAAGGCGCATCTCTCTTTCCGGATCGTTTTGTAGAAGTTACCGCACTGCCCTGCTTCCTGTCAAGCCCGGAATGGCCGGGAGCCGGATAAAGCCAAGAAAAACACCCTTTTTACCCTTGACACCCACTATGGTTTTGTATATAGTGTCAGCTCTGCAACCGACTGGGGGATCGTCCAGTGGTAGGACGGCAGACTCTGACTCTGTCTACGGGGGTTCGAATCCTCCTCCCCCAACCAGTTATCACGTCATTGCAAAATGCAAAAGTTAAAATGTAAATTGCAAAATGAGAGGGCGACTTCTCACTTTGCACTTTGCACTTTTTCTTTTTTTCACGGTCCCATCGTCTAGCGGCCTAGGACGCTGGCCTCTCACGCCGGAGACACGGGTTCGATTCCCGTTGGGACCACCATTTCAAAGACGAAACAAGTCCAGCCAGGTTCAGAAGCCCCTTTATAAAGGGGCTTTTTATTGTTGGTCGTCGCCAGGTCCGCTCCCGGGACGTGCGGGGTTTGGTTCAGCAACAGGGGCCGGTATGAGCAAGTTCACGGATTACATCGATGGTTTGGAGGACAAGGCCGGGACGCTGGCTAAAGAGGAGCTGAAGGAACTGATCCGCTCAGCCAAAAACGATGGATCTGAGTTTGTGCGCTTGCAGGCGGTCAATGTTGAACGCTGGATCGACCTGCTTGCGGCAGGCCAGGTGACTTCCGCAGGTTTTAAAAGGCTGGTGATGCAGATGGATGTTCTCACCGAGCTGGACACCATGGATCTGGATGCCGCGGCGAAAGCCAGTGCAAAGCGTCTTGCAGAGGGCATTCAAAAACATGTAATCGATGGCCTCTGTAAGCTGTTGTAACGGACAGTCCGGCGCATATGTTGTGCTTTGGGTTCTCATTCCGCATTCCGAATTCCACCTTGCCCCCCTGACCCCTGCCCCCCCTGCCGCATTTCAACCGTGCGCCTGCGGTATTGACCATGGTATGACCAAAGGGTATACTCAAACCATGAAAACAGCAATTTCAGTGCCGGACGATGTGTTTCACGAGGTCGACAAGGTTGCGCGGGAGCGCCATTCGTCCCGGAGCGAGATCATCGTCTCCGCGCTCAGGGAATACCTAGAACGCCGCAGATCCGGCGACCTGCTTAAGGCTTTGAACGAAGCATATGCTGCGGCGGAGACACCGAAAGAATACGAGGTCCGGCAAAAGGCCAAAAAGCGGTACAGCCGTTCTCCTGAAGAAGGAGGGACCATGAAGCGCCTATGCCTGGTGATCATGCTCGTACTGCCGGCCTTGCTCGCGCCGCTGCCTGCAGGCGCGGCCGGGTCGACCTTGACGGAGAAAGAAGCGCCGACGCTTTCGGAAGACCGCCTTGCCGGCGTGATCAGGAACGAGCACTGCATCATCCTCTACTATGATCCTGTTGCCGAAAGCAGGGATGACGAGGCCTGGAGCCGGTTCCAGGCAACGCCGCAGCAGCTGGCGGACCGGCTGATGAAGGCCATGATGGCGATGGCCGACAGGGTCCAGGCATCGGGGAAGTTCTATAAAGTGAACAGCAAGGGTTTCTCGCCCGACGCGATCGCCAGGATCCTCGCCGACACCGGCACGGTCCAGAAAAGGCCCGAGAGCCCGAGCATCGTGACCTATGTCCTGAACCGACCCATCGCCTATCGTTTCAGGGGGACCGCGCGGCCTGACATGCTGCCGTGGTTCGTCCATGAGGTCATGGGGTATTTCATCTATGCCGTCAAGACGGACAAGGGGGACTTTCTGCGCGGCGGATGGACGTTCACCGATACGAATGCGAGCTTCATCAGCCTGGCCGGGGCCGGGAAGGAAAGCAGGGAGTTCAACGGCAGGACCGAGACCGTGCAGGTGTACAAGTTCGTGTCGCGGCCCTACGAAGGATTTGCCTGCGAATACGAGCGCATCTATTCGTCCGACGGCAGGCTGCTTGCGTCCATCGAGAACTACGGAAAGAACGGGAAGTTCGGTTATTTCGACTATGACCGTTCGGGGACGATGCAGTACCGGGTGAAGTATACTACCCCGGAGCCCGCGCCATAAGCTTCGATCGCCTGCATGGGCACGCAAGAAAGGTGACAAGAGAAATCCTGACGGAAAAAAGCCGCTGTTCGGGAAATTCCGCGGGTAGCGAGCGGCAGGGCAAGAAAGCGGACCTTACCCCGCGGATGCATATCGAAGCTTCCCTGAAGCTTCAATGAGAAATTAAGAATGATGAAGTCGTAAAAAGTCGTCATTCCCGCTTGTCGGGAATCGTAGTGCTTTTCAACGTACTGAATAGAAACGATTCCGGACAAGCCCCGACTAGTCGGGGCAGGCCGGCAGCGCCCCGCATCCTGTTCTTTTGACATGGGCGGGGAATGACGTCAAAAGAGGGTTTATAGACTTCTTACGAGACCATCAAGAATTAAGAAGCAAGTTTCTTAATTCATAACTTTTACTTCTTACTGAACACAGGAGGGTATCTATGAGGAGAGCATCGGGGCTGTTGTTGGCGGTTTTTCTGGTTACGCTTACCATGAGTGCCGGCTGCAAAAAAGGGGTGGACGCGCCCGATCTGTCGAAGCTCGGTCCATCATCAGCGGCCACCTCGACGATCCTGCCTGTTGGAAGCCCGACATGCACGGGCGGGGGCATCGGCATTTATACCGGCAGTGATTCGAACGGCAATGGCGTTCTGGAAGCCTCGGAGATCCTGAAGGGCACGCCGGTCTGCGATCCGATGACCGATGCGGTCAAACCGGGCGGTCTTGTCTCCCTGGTCATGATCGCATCTGAACCGACCGGCACCGTGCACTGCCCCGCCGGCGGCCTGAAGGTCCTGTCCGGCGCCGATGCGAACAAGAACGGCGTGCTTGATGCAGATGAGGTCGTGTTCACGGAATACCTCTGCAATGGCGCGCCGGGAGCGGGCAGCCAGGCAGGGATCACGGTTGCCGTGGGGTCGCCTCCCGCCCCGCCTGACGCGAAGAAGAAGGCCCAAAAGCCGGCGCCTTCAAAGAAACAGGCCGCTGCATCAAACGAGGCTCCCGGGCAGGCCGCAGGCGAGTCCGCACCTCAGCCGGCATCGTCAAACAAGGTAAAGGGCGTATCTGCAAAGGCGGTTGTGCCGCAGGGATGGACCAATGTCAAGGTGGGAGCTCCCCAGCTTGCCTCGGTCGTATACAAGATCGAGGGACGCTCCATCACCGTTCGCTTCACGAACCTCAGCGCGTCAACGGTCCGCTTCAAGTATACTGTCCGGTGGAAAGCGAATCAGAACGGGAACCTGGTGGATGACTCCACCATGGAAGGGATCGGCTTCCGCCTGGGGCCGCAGGAATCGCTGGACCGGGAGGTCCGCACCCAGACCCAGGACATCAGGGATGTGGTCGTCGATCTCGACGTTGTTGAGACAAGCTAGAAAAATGGATCTTCCGGGTTTTGTGTGGGTAGTTTTTCACCCTTTATCGATTTTCTTGCAGCATGCGGGGTTGGTTTAAATACGTTGCACCAAAAGCTTCCCATGCGAAAATCTAGGCATGCGACCGAGTCCGTAGGGTTAAACATTTCAGACTGTCTGAGCCCGAAGGGCGAGTTTCTGAAATGTACCGAAGGACGACCGAGCATGCCGTTAAAGATTTCCGCCGGGTGCCCTTCTTTCGGTTACCTTGCTTGGGCACGCAAGAAAGGTGACAAGGAGCGCATGTGTGTATGGTTGATAAATAATCACATAGACCATTTTACGACCCACACAAAAGTCAGAAGACCCAAATAAGTAAGAGAAGCTCTTTGCGAGGAATGCAAAATGAGACAGAAAAAAGAGGCTGAGATCATGAGGGCACATCGCGAAACCGGGTTCACCCGGCTTCAGTCCTTGTTCACTGAATTTTTCGGGCTCAGCCGGGCAGTAACGCTCACCGTCATACTGGTCTTCAGCCTGGGTGTCCTCCTTTCCGTTTTCTGGTTCTTTTACTCGGCTCCGCCTTCCACCATTACGATGACGACCGGCCCCGAGGACAGTGTTTCCCAGGTAAATGCCGGGCGGTATGCGAAGATCCTGGCGAAGAACGGCGTGAAGCTGAAGATCCTTCCGTCCCAGGGCTCGCTCGAAAACCTCAAGCGGCTGATCGATCCCCAGTTCCGCGTCGACGTTGGATTCGTACAGGGCGGCTTGTCAAAGGGACTGAATATTGAAAAGCTCGCTTCTCTCGGCAGTGTGTACTATCAGCCGCTTCTGATCTTCTACCGAAGCGCGGCGCCCCTGGATCTCCTTTCCCGGATGAACGGCAAGCGGCTCTCCATCGGTCCCGAGGGCAGTGGAACCCGCTCTTTGGCGCTGGTCCTCCTCAAGGCCAACGGCATTGAACCCGGCGGCGCGACCACCTTGAAGGACCTGGACGCGGAAGAGGCGGAAAAGGCGCTGCTGAATGGCACGATCGACGCCGCATTCATGATGGGAGACGCCTCGTCCCGCGAGGTCATGCGCACACTTCTGCGAGCGCCGGGGATCCGGCTTTTCGACTTCACCCAGGCCGACGGCTACACGCGCCGCATCAGCTATTTGAACAAGCTGGAGCTGCCGAGAGGCTCCCTCGATCTGGGAAAGGACCTGCCCCAACATGATGTTCATCTGATCGGCCCGACGGTCGAGCTCCTTGCACGGGCCGATCTGCATCCCGCGTTGTCCGATCTGCTGCTTGAGGCCGCGCAGGAAATTCATGGAAAAGCGGGCTTGTTCAAACGTCAGGGCGAATTTCCGGCCCCGCTGGAGCATGAATTCCGCGTAAGCGCCGATGCGCTGCGTTACTACCGATCGGGCAAGAGCTTTCTCTACCGGTACCTTCCGTTCCGCGCGGCAAGTCTGGCAAACCGCGTCCTCGTGGTCTTCGTGCCGGCATTCATCGTGCTGTTCCCGGTGCTGCGGCTCATTCCCGCGCTCTATCGATGGCAGATGCGCCAGCGCATCTACCGGTGGTATCGCGAGCTCCTGGCGCTCGAGCGGGACATGATGAAGCGCCCGGCGGAAGAGAAAACGGAAGAAATGCTCGCGCGGATCGACCAGATCGCGACGGAGGTGAACAAGATGAAAGTGCCGGCGTCATTCGCCGACCAGTTCTATGTGCTCCGCGGACATATCATTTTCGTCCATGAACAACTGAAGAGCGACGCGCACAGGCACTGAGGTCTCATGGTCAGCCGATAACAACGATCCACGATGAAAATCTGATGCAGTTAGGGGCGCAGGTCGGACAGAAGCAGGTGATGGGCCAGGGAATAAAGGCTTGTGTTGGCGGAAAAGTCGAAACACCAAAATAAAAGACCTGACGCAATAGGCTCTTATAGGTTCTACTTGAAACAGGGAATGTTCTTGAAGTACCATTTTAGCACCTCAAGCCAGGGAGACAAATGAGAGCACTCGTACCAATAGACGTGATCGAGAAAAGGATATTATTCATCAACGGGCAGAAGGTCCTGCTGGACAGCGATCTTGCAGCGCTGTATGGCGTGACCACCAAACGTCTGAACGAACAGGTCCGGCGCAATTTGAAGCGGTTTCCTGTGGATTTCATGTACCAGCTGTCCCAGGAAGAATTCGAATCTCTAAGGTCGCATTTTGCGACCTTAAACAAGAGTCGCGGGAAACACCGTAAGTATCTGCCCTATGTCTTTACCGAGCAGGGCATAGCAATGCTCTCCAGCGTTTTAAACAGTGAGCGCGCCGTTGAAGTGAATATTCAGATCATGCGGACCTTCGTGAAGCTCCGGGAGCTGATGTCCACGCATAAGGACCTTGCGCGCAAACTGAGCGAGCTTGAGAAGAAATACGACGGGCAGTTCCAGATTGTTTTCGAGGCGATACGGCAGCTGATTGAAGTTGAAGGAAAACCGAAAAGGAAAATCGGATTTATCGCAAAGGAACGGCAGGGCGCGTATCGGACAGCCTCGAGACGGCAAATACCAAAAGGAAAGAGCTGACCCTATATGGTCTCATCCATAAGAGACTGAAGGAGATATGACCATGGCATGGAAGGAAGTGACCGTAGAGGAACTGGCAAAAACGCTGGGCGCCAATGTTGCCGAGGTGCGCGAGAAGCGGCGGCTGGTAAAATTGATCGTCAAGACGCGGAAGGACAAGGAACTGTCGCAGGCCGCTCTTGCAAAGAAGCTCGGCATCAGCCAGGCGCGGGTGGCGCAGATCGAGTCCGGCGTCGGCACGGCGAAGGTCACCTTTGATGTGCTCTTCAACATGCTGGTCGCTTTGGGACTTGATTATAAAGTGGTGACGAGGAAGGCGGCGTGAGAGGAAATGCAACAAAGGAGACCCTATGCAGTTCCAACTACTGCACGCACACGGCCAAGGAATTCCTGAACTTCCTCAAGGTCTATCCCAGCAAGCATCCGCTGCCCTAAAGCCACAGGGCGCGCCAGTTACGCTCTCTCGTTCGTTCACGCCCCAGGCCATTTCCTGTTTTCCCGCACAATTCATCATTGTACTTCATGGCACTATGCGAAGCTGCTTCTACTCCGCAGCGCCAGCCTCTTTTCTGGACTTTTATAACCATTTATAGTAAGGTCTTGGTTATTCAAAAGCTTGCGCCAATCCACAAGAACCATTTTCCTGACGTCAGCAAAATGGTCGAGAACACTTCGCCGGAGACGCACCATGAGTGATTCAGATCAGAGCAAGCTTCCCGCCAAAGGCCAGTTCCTTGTGTACATGGCCGAGGATGGGCGGACAAAGCTCGAAGTCCGGTTGGAGAACGAAACCGTCTGGCTGACCCAGCAGCACATGGCGGATTTGTTCCAGACCAGCAAACAGAACGTTGGACAGCATCTGAAGAAGATCTTCGATGAAGGTGAATTATCCGAGATTTCAGTAGTAAAGAATTTCTTTGCTACTGCCGCAGACGGAAAGGACTATCGAACCAATTTCTACAGCCTCGACGCCATCATCTCCGTCGGGTATCGCGTTAAAAGCGCCGTTGCCACCCGTTTTCGCATCTGGGCCACCCAGCAACTGCGCGAGTTCATCGTCAAGGGCTTCGTCCTCGATGACGAACGCCTCAAGAATCCCAACCGTCCGTTTGATTATTTCGAAGAGTTGCTCCAGCGGATCCAGGACATCCGCACCTCGGAACGGCGGTTCTACTCGAAGATCACCGATATCTACGCTACCAGCATTGACTACGACCCCACCCAACCAGAGAGTATCGAGTTTTTCCAGACCGTGCAGAACAAGATGCATTGGGCCATCACCGGCCGGACAGCGGCGGAGATCATTCACACTCGCGCCGACAGCGCCAAACCAAATATGGGGCTGACCAACTGGCGCGGCGCCAAGGTGCGCAAGGAAGACGTCGCCATTGCCAAGAACTATCTGAACGAGCCGGAACTGGCAGCCCTGAACAATCTTGTCGAGCAATACCTGGTCTTTGCCGAAGGCCAGGCCATGCGCCGCATGCCCATGTACATGCGCGACTGGATCGCCAAGCTCCACGGCTTTCTGACCATCAACGATCGCGATATCCTCACCCACACCGGGAAGATCTCGCACCAGATGGCGAAGGAGCTGGCAGAGGCGGAATACGACAAGTTCAACCTCCAGCGCGTCCAACAGGCCGATGCGGACGGCGGGGAGTTTGAGAAAGCGATCAGGCATTTGCCGATATCGCCCAAGCCGAAGAAAAAGGGTGGGAAGAAATGAAGCATTGCCGTGGCAAGTCTTTTGGCTGATCGAAAAGGTGGGGGCATTCCGCGGCGCGAGCTGGACATCATCGATAAGAGACTAAGGAGAAATGACCATGGCTTGGACACCTGTCATTTCTGACAGGTGACATCGAGTGCTCAATCAGCTACACTCATGCAGCAAATTGTCGCGGACGTTCCCTCTGCCGATAGCAACGATCTACGATGAAAACCTGATGCAATTAGGGGCGCAGGTCGGACAGAAGCAGGGATATGAGCCAGGGAATAAAGGCTTGTGTGTTTGGCGGAAAAGGCGAAACACCAAAATAAAAGACCTGACACTGTAGGCTCCTAAATGGGTGACACTGTAGGCTCTTATCATCTTCTAATTGAAACCCCGGACGGCAACCTTGCCCTCGGCATGAGGCAGCTCAACGGTGTCTATACGCAACTCTTCAATAAACGTCAAGGAATCTATAGGGTCGCCCATTTAAAGGGCACCGTCAAGCGAAAACAGCTATCTTATGGCGAGAAACGGTACGTTTCTTGTCGAGCCTTGTCGTTATCTTCATCCTTACCATTGCCGCAGTTTCATTGGTTTCGGTGTCAGTC